>Ga0335079_10000447_pt1 | contig 47311 bp, 37 predicted proteins | sample Lox_Sample_33_FD_206719 | JGI IMG/M metagenome (GOLD analysis project Ga0335079, IMG submission 206719) | Soil microbial communities from Loxahatchee National Wildlife Refuge, Florida, United States - Lox_Sample_3.3 | ecosystem: Environmental > Terrestrial > Soil > Wetlands | place: USA...
GGCGATGAGTTCGACGTTGGGATTGTGCTTGTCGTTGCTCATGCGGTCGGAAACGACGGCGGACATTAAAGATTCGATGGCGCCGAGCATGGCTACGGTGAAAGCGGGGGAGAGGAGTTGGCGAGCAATTTCGTAGTTGAAATGCGGAATGGCGATGGAGGGCAAGCCACTGGGGATGCCGCCAAAGCGCGTGCCGATGGTTTCGACGGGAAGATGGAGGAGAGTTACGGCGACGGTGGCGCCAAACGTGACTACAATCGCGCCGGGAATGCGTTTCGCGAATCGTAAGCAGAAAACCATGACTGCGATGGACAGGATGGAGAGCGCCGTCGCCGGAAGCGAGAAGGTGTTCCACGCAGCGCCAAAAGCAGCCATGCGGTGAAAAAAATCGCCAGGGACGTGGTCCATTTTGAGGCCGAAGAAGTCGCGGATTTGCGTGCTGGCGATGAGGATGGCAATGCCGTTAGTGAAGCCGATGATCACGGGGCGCGGAAAATATTTCACTGCTGTGCCCATACCGGTGATGCCGAGCAGAACGAGCAAAACGCCGGCCATCATGGTGCAGACGAAAAGGCCGTCGATGCCGTGTTTGGCGATGATGCCCGCGACGACCACAACGAAGGCGCCGGTGGGGCCGCCGATTTGCGTTTTGGATCCGCCGAGGGCGGAGATGAGAAAGCCGGTGACGATGGCGCAGTAAATTCCCGCTTGGGGGGAAACGCCAGAGGCGATGGCAAACGCCATGGCCAGTGGGAGCGCGACCAGACCGACAGTGACGCCGGCAATGAGGTCGTGGACGAATTTGTGCCGGTTGTAGTCGCGAAGCAACAGAACCGACTTGGGCAGCCATTGATGGAACGCCGAGGTCATGCGATCTCAAAAACAGAAGAGGAATAATCGTTGCAGGAAATTGTAGCAGCGCCTTCGCTCCAGCGGTGAGCAGGCTGATGCGCTGTGCCCGAAAGCAAAATTGGCTGCGCTCTGACGTTGTACGGCGGAGAAGCCGTCAGTCGGCGGCTTTGCTGCGTGGTTCGGAGGGCTGCCAGCGTAGAACCGGTTTGCGCGCTGCAGCGGTCTCGTCCAGACGGCGCACGCGGGTGGTGTGGGGAGCGGTTTTCACCAATTCGGGAGTATTCGCCGCTTCTTCGGCGATGGCGCGCATGGCGTCAATGAAGAGGTCACATTCTTCACGCGATTCGGATTCGGTCGGTTCAATCATGAGAGCGCCGGGAACAATCAGCGGGAAAGCGGTGGTGTAGGGGTGAAAGCCGTAGTCGATGAGGCGCTTGGCGATGTCCATGGTGTTGACGCCATTTTTCTTCTGCCGCGCGTCGCTGAAAACTACTTCGTGCATGGAAGGCAAGGAGTAAGGCAGGTCGAAGACGCCTTCGAGGTGTTTGCGAATGTAGTTCGCATTGAGGACGGCATCTTCCGTGGCCTGACGCACGCCGGGGCCATAGGCGAGGATGTACGCGAGCGCGCGGACCAAGACGCCGAAATTTCCGCCAAACGCTTTCACTTTGCCGATGGAGTCCGGGCGATTGAATTCGCGAACCAGCCGGCCGTTTTCCTTTTCGAGAAGGATCGGAACCGGGCGAAATGGCTCGAGAATCTTTTTCATGGCCACAGGGCCAGCGCCGGGGCCGCCTCCGCCGTGGGGCGTTGAAAATGTTTTGTGCAAGTTGAGGTGCATTACGTCGACGCCGAGATCGCCGGGTCTGGTGATTCCGGTGAGCGCGTTCATATTCGCGCCGTCCATGTAGAGGAGGGCGCCTTTGGCGTGCAGAATCTCCGCAATTTCCGGGATGCGCTGCTCGAAGATTCCGAGCGTTGAAGGATTGGTGACCATCAACGCGGCCACGTCGGGTGTAACGTGATCGCGCAGTTTGGCCACGTCCACCTGACCCTGGGCCTCGGATTTAATGTTTTCGACTTCGTAGCCCGCGATGACGGCGGTGGCGGGATTGGTGCCGTGCGCCGAATCGGGGATAAGGACTTTCTTGCGTGGATTGCCGTTCTTCGTGTGATGCGCGCGGATCAGCAGAAGACCGACCAACTCGCCTTGCGCGCCGGCAGCCGGCTGCAACGTGACGGCATCCATGCCCGTAATTTCGAGCAGGCATTTTTCGAGAAGATGCAGGATTCTTAGGCAGCCCTGCGAAAGTTCGTTGGGCTGGTAGGGATGCTCAGTAGCCAGGCCCTCGAGACGCGCGACGAACTCGTTGACGCGCGGATTGTACTTCATGGTGCAGGAGCCGAGGGGATACATGCCTAGGTCGATGGCGTAGTTCCAGGTGGAAAGCCGGGTAAAGTGGCGAATCACCTCGATTTCGCTAACTTCCGGGAAGCCTTCGACCCCTTCGTTGCGGTGATGGACTCCGAGAGCTTGCGCCGGGTCCGCATTGGGGACGTCCAGCGGCGGGAGTTCGAACGCGCGCTTGCCGGGAAAGGACTTTTCGAAGATCAGTCCTTCGTTTTGATTGGTGTGGCGAGTAGCTTTTTTTATTTTGTCCGTCATCGCATCATTCGTAGCCAGCGCCCGGTATGCTGCGCCGAGCAGGCGAAAGTGTCTCGCTTACAGCGGCTGCTCCAAGGCACGCCGCAGGGATGCCGCAAAGTGCTCGATGTCCGTCCGCGGCGTGGTTTCCGTTACGCACACCAATGCGTGTTTCGTAAGCTCCGGATAGCGTTGACCCAGGACGAACGGCCCGACGACTTTGTCCCGGAGCAGATAGGCGTTCACCAATTTGACAGAGCGCGGCAGTTCGATCGTGAATTCGTTAAAGAACGGCGCCGCGAAGGCGCGCCGCACGCCCGGAATTTTCTCCAGCTCGGCGAGAGCAAATTGTGCTTTCGAGAGATTTTGCTGGGCCATTTCGCGCAGGCCCTCTTTACCAAGCAACGTGAGATGCACCGTTGCGGCGAGGGCACAGAGCGCCTGGTTGGTGCAGATATTCGAAGTGGCCTTCTCGCGACGGATGTGTTGTTCGCGAGTGGCCAGTGTCAGCACAAAACCGCGATTGCCTGCCGCATCTATAGTTTGCCCCGCGAGCCGCCCCGGCATCTGGCGCACGAATTTTTCTTTGGTGGCGACGACTCCGGCAAACGGCCCACCATAACTTGGCGCAAGGCCAAAGCTCTGCGCTTCCATGGCGACGATGTCGGCGTCCACGGGAGCTTTCACTGCGCCGAGCGAGACGGCTTCCGTAATGGCCACCGCCAACAAAGCGCCATTGGCATGCGCCGCTTCGGCGAGCGGGGCGAGTGATTCAATGGCACCGAAGAAATTAGGAGACTGCACGAGCACTACGGCGACATCGTTCTTAAGCGCGCTCCGCAGCGCGTCTCGATCGAGCGTCCCATCCGCCGCGTAGCCAATCTCATCAACGTGCAGCCCTGAATTCTTGGCGTACGTGCCAAGCACTTCGCGATATTCGGGGTGGACCGAACGTGCGACGAGTATGCGGCTGCGGCCGGTGAGGCGTTCGGCCATGAGCACGGCTTCGGTCGCGGCGGTCGAACCGTCGTACATCGACGCATTGGCCACTTCCTGGCCGGTGAGCTGGCACATCAAGGTCTGAAATTCAAAAATCGCTTGCAGTGTACCTTGCGCGATCTCGGCCTGATACGGCGTATAGGAGGTGAGGAATTCGCCGCGCTGAATGATGGCGTCGGTCACAACAGAGCGGAGGTGATTGTAGACGCCGGCGCCGAGAAAACTGGAGTGTCCCACAGAATTTTCCGCGGCCCGCGCTTTGAAAAAGTCGATGACCTCCGCTTCCGAAAGCGGACCCGGCAGTTTCAAAGCTTCGCGCAGCCGATAGCGCTCTGGAATGCTGGCAAACAGATCGTCGATGGAAGTTGCACCGATCGTTGCGAGCATCTCCCGCCGCTCAGCAGGACTCTTCGGGAGATAGCGCATCAGGCGGAGGCTTCCTTACTTTGCGTGGCGATGTACGCTTCATAGGCCGCGGCATCCATCAGTGCATTCACTTCCGCCGGATTGGAGAGATGAATCTTGATGAGCCAGCCTTGAGCGTGGGGATCTTCGTTGATTCTTTGCGGAGCGTTCTGCAAGTCGCCGTTGGATTTGGTGACCTCTCCGGAAACCGGTGCGTAGATATCGCTAACCGCTTTCACGGATTCAACGGTGCCAAAGGTTTTTCCGGCCACCACCTGGACGCCGGGCACCGGCAATTCTACGAACACGACGTCGCCCAATTCGTGCTGCGCGTGATCGGTGATCCCGACGGTGGCAATGTCTCCGTTCACCTGCACCCATTCGTGATCCTTGGTGTAGCGATAATCGGTCGGGTAAGCCATGACCACTCCTTGGCGCCCCGTCTAGTGGGCGTCCTGAAACTCGTTTTTGCTAACTGCTCGCCGCCTGCGGAGTAACTTTCTTCGGGCGCTTGTAAAACGGCGTTGCGACCACCTGCGCTTTGCATTTTTGGGCGCGAATCTGGACGTAGACCGGCGTGCCGAGAGCCGTCATCGCGGGCGGCACGTAGGCCAAAGCGATATTTTTTCCGAGCGTCGGGGAAGGTGAGCCGCTGGTGACGATGCCGATCTGCGCGCCAGCCTCGTTGCAGCAACAATATCCGTCGCGAGCAATGCCGCGTTCGCACATTTCCAGGCCGACAAGCGCGCGCGTCTGCGGGGCAGCCTTGGCGCGTTCGAGCGCTGCACGGCCGATGAAGTCGCCCTTGTCCATTTTGCAGTAGCGCTCGAGCCCAGCTTCCCAGACGTTAATGGACTCGCTGATCTCGTGGCCGTAAAGCGCCATTTTTGATTCCAGGCGCAGAGTATTCCGCGCACCCAAACCGCAAGGGATGATGCCAAACTCCTTGCCGGCTTCGAGTACGCGACTCCAGACCATTTCGCTCGTCGCGACATCGCTCGGCACGTAAATTTCAAAACCGTCTTCACCGGTATAGCCGGTGCGCGCGATGAGAATATTTTTAAGGCCGCAAACGATTCCGTGGGTGAACGAGTAGTTCTTGATCGGAGCGAGGTCCGCGTCGGTGAGCTTTTGCAAAAGCTCTTGTGCGCGCGGTCCCTGGATCGCGAGTTGGGTGTAGTCGTCGCTTAGATTCTCGACGACACAATCAAAATTCTTTGTATTTTGCTGAACCCAGTCGACGTCTTTCTCGCGCGTTCCGGCATTGATCACCAACAGAAAATCGTCTTCGCCGAGACGATGCACGATGACATCGTCCACGAAAGTGCCTTCCGGATAGAGCATCGCGGAATATTGCGCTTGCCCGATCACTAGCTTCGAGGCGTCGTTCATGGTGATGTGTTGTACTGCGGCGAGCGCTTGCCCAGGCGCCTTTCCGCTGCGAATGCGGATGTCGCCCATGTGGCTGACGTCAAAGACGCCGACGCTGGAGCGCACCGCTCTGTGTTCGGCGATGAGGCCACCCGTCGCAGGATACTCGACGGGCATGTCCCAGCCGCCAAAATTGACCATTTTGGCGCCAAGGCGACGGTGCACCGCGTTCAGCGGCGTCTTGCGAGGTTCGGTGATGGGCGGAGTGCTGACGGATTCCATTCCAGGCGCTCAGGAAGGAGTTGATACTAGCACGCGCATGGGGAGTCGTCAAAAACGCAGAAGCCGGCGCAGAAGTAGGTAGAGGTGCGGCTACATCAGGCCCGACTGGCGAGCCAGCTTCAGAGCTTCGATGGCGGCGCCGCGTGCGCCGGCCGTATCGCCATTGGGAATCACGTGAATCGGGATGTTGGCTTGTTCTTCGCGCTGGTCAGGCATTGCCGCGCGCACTTCGCTGATAAACCACTCCTGAAAATCCTTTCCGGCTTCGAGAGCGCCGCCGCCAACAATGAGAGCGTCCGGGTCGAAGGTGTTGATCATCTCGTCGAAAAACAGGCCGAGGGCATTGGCCTGGATGCGAAAGACTTCTTTGCAGAGTGCATCACCCTTGTCGGCGAGGCCGCGAACCATTTTTGCGGCTTGATGGCGGTCGGCGGAGGCGAGTTGGTGGCCGGGATAGCGCGGGAGAAGAAATGGCAGGATGTTGGATTCGATGGCGGTTAGCGAGCAGAGCGATTCGAGATCGCCGATGCGGCCGCAATTGCAGAAGGGCTGAATGCCGTGAATGCCGGCAATGCTTTGATAAGGAATGAGCACGTGGCCGAGTTCGCCGCCGAAACCGTTTTTCCCTTTGACGACGTTGCCATCGAGAATGATGCCGCCACCGTTGCCGGTGCCAATGATGATGGAAATCGAGGTTTCGTGCGAGTCCGGGCCAAAGATGGCATAGTGGCCCCAGAGCGCGGCGGCGTTGGCATCGTTGAGGTAGGAGACGGGCTTGCCAAGCTTGTGGGCCAGGCCGTCGCGAATGTCGAAGCCGGCCCAATTCGCGTGAACGAAATTTGTTGAACCACGTGCGCTGAGCTGACCGGCGGCGCTGGCGGGGCCGGGAGTATCGAGGCCGATGGCGACGACGTCGTCGAGCTGAACACCAGCATTTTTCGTTGCGATGGCAAGGCCGTCAGCTATTTGCTGCAGGCAGATGTCCGGGCCCTGTTTGGCGAGGGACGGATGCTCGCAGAGCCCTTCAATCAGAAATTTCCCGGATTGGTCTACCAGGGTGTAGTTAACGGCGGTGCCACCCAGGTCGACGCCAGCGACGACAGTCACGACAAACCTCCCGCGTTGGAAGTTTGAGCGAATCAGCGTAGCAGAAAGTGGGCGCGGTAAGTAAGGCGAGAACTTGTGCCGCAGCCCTATTCCAGCGGAGCTGTGCTACTTTGCTGCGACGGAAGAATAATGGGCGACTGGGAGGGAACCCTGTCGGGGGTGTCATGGGATATGCAGCATTAGAGCTGATGCGGCGAGACGTGCTGGGGATCATCTTGGGGAGTGTGTTTTCATTTGTGGGCTTGCTGGCGTGCGGGATTGCGGCGATTCGCGGGCGGGAAGTGCGGTTGTTACTGTGGCAGGGAATCTTTAGTGCGATGTATGGGATCCGAATCCTGGTATCGGTGCCGGCATCGTTTCACCTGCTGCCGCGGTCGGCCTGGGGCAGCCAGCTGCAAGTGAATTCGGTGATTACGTACGTGATTCTGTTACCCGCCATGTTGTTCTGGCTGGAGCTAAGCCGGGGGCAGTTGCGGCGACTTTTGCAGGTAACTCTGGTGGTGGCCGGCGTAATGGCCGCGATCGGGGTGGGAGAGACACTGCTGACGGGGCGAGCCTTTCCGTTGGGGATCGCCTTAAATGTGCTGGTGATCTGGACAGTGAGCCTCTTGGCGCTGGCGAACGGAATTCCGAGCCTGTCGCGGAAGTTTCTAACGGTGCAAAGCTGGGTAGCGGCAAGCGGGGCGGTACTGTTTGCGTGTGCGGCCCTCTACGTAAATCTCGAAAACCTTGCAAGAAAGAATCCGGATGAATGGATCGAACCGCTCGCGCTGGCGGCGTTCATCATTGCACTGGGATATGTAGCGGCAGAGAAGACATTTGCTGATGAGAAGAGATTGCTGGCGATTGAAAGCGAATTGGAAATTGCGCGGGGAATCCAGAATTCGATTTTGCCGCGAGAAGTGCCGGAGCTGAAAAAGCTGCGGATCAGCGCGACCTATCGACCGATGGCCGCGGTGGCCGGAGACTTTTACGATTTTGTGTGGGCCGACGAGCACCGCATCGGAGTCCTGATAGCAGACGTGACCGGCCACGGAGTGCCGGCGGCACTGATCGCATCGATGATCAAAGTGGCTGTGCAATCCGTGACGGGATGCGCAGAGAATCCAAGCGAAGTCATGCGCGGATTGGACCGCGTGCTTTCGGGACAGTTGCGGGAGCAATTTGTATCAGCGGCTTATCTGTGGGTCGATACGGAAAAAGGAACGGCGTGGTATTCGGCCGCAGGGCATCCGCCCCTCGTAAGGTGGGACGGCAAACTGGAGCGCATCGAGAGTAACGGGATCTTATTTGGCGTGGTGCCAGGGTCGGAATATCCGGTGCGCGAGATTCAGCTGAAACCAGGGGACCGCTTCTTGATGTACACGGATGGCGTGAGCGAGCCAGAGAACGGCAAGGGAGAGTCGTTTGGCGATGCGCGGCTGGCTGAGGTAATCCAGAGGAACGCTCAGAGGGCCGGGGCAGAGTTGTCGGAGGAAATGCTGGGCGAGATTCGGAAATGGCAGCCTTCCGGCATGGCCCAGCAGGACGACATCACCTTGATTGTCCTGGATGTGATCTGAATGGCCCACAAGGGTTGCAAGAAAGCGTTTGTAGGCACGGACGGGTTTGTCTGTAGTTGTCCGTAAGGTTTGGGATGACAAGGAGATACAGCAAGGCTTGTATTGTGCGGCTCTCCTCGGGCCTCAAGAATAACTTGGGTCCGTATGCCGAACCATCAGAAGACTGTACTAGTTGCTGACGACAATTCAGCGATCCGGTTCCTCATCCGCTCTTTGATTGAACAGGCGGGGTTCAGAGTTGTAGGCGAAGCCGAAAATGGCATCCAAGCGATTGAGCGCGCCAAACGAATCCACCCGGACTTGATTTTGTTGGATTTGTCTATGCCCTCGGTGAATGGTGCAGAGGCCGCCTCCATCTTGAAGCAGTTAATGCCTGATGTGCCCATCGTGCTGTTCACCCTCCACGAAGAGAAGGCCGGCCGGGCGTTGGCGATGCGAATCGGCGTCGACCTGTTTCTGAACAAAGACACCGGATTAGGGCATCTAGTCGAGTCTATGCGCGCTTTGCTCGGAATGACCACCACCGAGCATTGAACCACGCGCGCAACTTCGAGCCACCGTGGTCCTTTCTCCTGACGAGTCCCACCTTGAGCCATTGGCTTCGTACTGTCCTACCGGCCAGTAACGAAAACATCGTGTAACGGGCATACTCTGCTGGAATGGGCTAAGCTGAGGGTGCGGGCCAGCCTTCGTTAGGCCAAAAAGGCTGAGGTGAATTGGCCGCAGATCCGCCGGGGACTGGGAGCTTCTTTGTAGGGAAGTGAAATCCTCGAGCCGAGAGATACAACCAACCACAAGGGAGAAGTCCAACATCCAAACAGGGTACATGCGGGCGTGAGCACGGCAACTGCAGAGATTTGGCCAGGGACGGGAACCGGGCAGAACGGCTACGGGAAGAAAGATAGGCTGGTATGGGTGTGAACCTGAGGGATTTCGCAGGCAAGCAGGCTGGCTGGATGGCTGAACCCGACGTGCACAGAGGAGTTGTGCTTCTGGCCGGGTCGGTATTGGCGGTGCTGTGCCTGTGTGCAGCGCCGAGTGCGAGTTGCGCTAAACAGAATGCCGGGGAAGAACTGTTCACCAAGTGGATCCTAGCGGATACGCGAGGGTCATTGGTGGAAGCCCGTCAACAGCAAGTGCTGCCGGCCCCGGGCAACCTTCGCGGGACCGTAATCGATGCCACCGGCGCGTTCGTGGTGGGAGCGCACGTGAAGTTGACGCGAAACGATAGCTTGGCGGGGCAGGAAGTTATATCTGACGAACTAGGGCAGTTCCAGTTCACCGAGATTGCGCCCGGGCCGTTCCAGTTGACGGCTACAGCTGAAGGATTTGCGATTACCACTACGACCGGCAGCCTGCACGACGGGGAAAACTACGTGGTGGCGCCCATGGCCTTGATGTTGGCCGGGGCTTCGAGTGAAGTCCGCGTCAGCATGACCCGTACCGAAATTGCCGAGGCCGAGATCAAGGACGAAGAGAAACAGCGCGTACTGGGAATCGTGCCGAACTTTTACGTGACGTACGACCCGGCGGCCGTGCCGTTGACTAGCAGGCAGAAATACGAACTGGCTTGGAAGGCGACCATTGATCCGGTGAACATCGGCTTGGTGGGAGCCACGGCGGGGATTCAGCAGGCGACAGACTCGTTTAATGGGTATGGCCAAGGCGCCCAGGGCTACGCCAAGCGGTATGGGGCGTCATACGCAGACTTAGTGACGGGAACCTTCATCGGTGGTGCCATTTTGCCGGCAGTCTTGAAGCAGGACCCGAGATATTTCTACCGGGGTACGGGCACGAAGAAAGCGCGGCTGTGGTACGCGATGCGCATGGCGGTGATTTGCAAGGGCGATAACGGCAAGTGGCAGCCGAACTATTCAGGAATTCTCGGGGGCTTGGCGGCGGGCGGACTTTCGAATTTGTACTATCCCTCGAGCGACCGCGGCGCGGAACTGACGTTTGAGAACACGTTAGTCGGCATAGGGACTACGGCAGCGGCGAACGTCTTGCAGGAGTTTGTGATCAGAAAGTTGACGCCTCATCCGCCGAGTTACGCGCCACCCGCGGGCGCGGGCGCCGGGGCGCCGACCGGAAAGTAAGGGACATTTCTCTTTCGCTGTTTTCCCAAGCGGACGAAGTGGTCCGTCCAAGCGTCCGACACAACTCGGCCAGCACTTTAACCAGGCTGCCGATACGGCAATTCATTGCTACTCGACCCGTAGGGAGTCGGCGGGATCAACGTGGGCAGCCCGGCGTGAGGGCAGATAGCAGGCGAGCCAGGATACGGCAGCAATGCACGCGATCGTCGTGCCGTAAGTCCACGGATCTCTCGGGCTCACGCCGAATAGCAGGGACGACATCAGATGCGTCGCCGCGAGGGCCACGATTGCTCCGCACGCGATTCCGATGCCAGTCAGCCATAATCCCTGCTTAACAAACATCGTCGTAAGCTCCGTGGGCTCCGCGCCGAGAGCCATGCGAATGCCGATCTCGCGCGAGCGCTGCGACACGGCATAGGAGATCACGCCGTACACTCCAACAATTCCCATGATCAGCGTCGTGCTTCCCGCGACACAGAGCATGATGAGCGTGAACGATGTCCGCGCCATCGATTTGGCGTATAACTCGCCGACAGTCGTGGGATCAGCCAACGGCATTTCAGGATCGATGGACCACACCGCGCGTTGCAGATCTTTGACCAGTGAGGCCGACCCAGCCCGCGGAGAACGCACGACGAAGGCAACGTCGCGCAGCAGGAATTGCTGCTCACCGTCAAAGCGATCTTGAAGGCGGGGCCAAAAGATCGCGCTCGACGCGGGCCTGTCGAGGCCCTCGTCGTGGATATCCCCCACGACTCCGACAATCTCTCGCCAGTCATCAGCGGACGTTGCGCGGATCTGCTTTCCCAGAGCCCTGGACGGATCATTCCAGTACTCCCTGGCTAGATTCTCGGAAACGATGGCGACCGGTCTTCTCTCGTAGGCTTCGCTCCAGGTCAGATCGCGGCCGGCAATGAGCGGAATGCCCATCGTGGTGAAGAATTCCGGTGAAATGAATTTGAACTGTCGCGACGGCGGGATCTCGCCGTCTTTGTAAGTGCGGTTGCGGACAAAAATCGGATCCGTGTAGTGGTTACCGTCCATGGGCGCCGCGCTGGTTACCGCAGCCGACGACACGCCGGGGATCGCTGCGATGTTCTGCAAGATTTGCTGTTCCAGACGAACCACGCGGTCAAACTGTGTGTCTGGGATCTGGGCCCTGGGAACGTACACGTGAAATGTCTCCAGGGTGCTGGGCTGGGCGAAGCCGGGATCGACGCTCAGCAGAGCCCGAAACGTCCGGATCATCAGGCCGGAACAAACGAGCAGTACGAGCGAAAGCGCCACCTGGAAGGCAACCAGGACTTGGCGGGCCCGTTGCCTTTCGCGGCTTTGGCCCTGCCCGCGTCCGGACTCGCTCAGTGCGCCTCGCAGGTCGGCGCGAGTGTACTTGATGGCCGGAATCATTCCGATTCCAAGGCTCACAAACAGCGCGATCCCCAGCGTAACAAGGAGCGCGGGAATGTCGATGGTGATCTCATGCAGGCGCGGCAGTCCCGCAGGTGCCATAGCCACCACAACCCGCAATGCCCCAAACGCGAGGGCCAGTCCAAGGATGCTCCCGGCAGATCCCAGAACGAGACTCTCGAGCACAATGGCCGTGGCAATGTGCGCCTTTCCGGCTCCGAGTGCGGAGCGAATGGCCAATTCCTGTCGCCTCCCTTCGACTCGCACGAGCAGAAGGTTGGCTACGTTCGCACACGCTACCAGTAAAACGATGACGATTGAGCCCATCAGCAACCAAAGCACGGCACTAACGTTGCCGATTACGTCTTCCTTCAGTGGGTCCAGCTTGGGCGCGAGGCGGGCTTTTTCAAAATCCGCGATACTGAATCCCTCCCACGGAGGAAAACTGTGGAGGGCAACCGGAAGCAGGCGTGCCTGATCGGCGTTCGCCTGCGCGAGCGTTGTGGTCGGCTTTAAGCGGGCAATGGCCTTGTAGCTGAAGTCTCCGAGCTTCGTGGTGCTCCGATCCCACTGCATGGGGAAAATCAACGCAGGATCCGGCTCGTCAAGAAAATGAAAGCCTTTCGGAAGAACTCCGACGATCTCTCGAGGCTTGGCACTGACAATGATCGAACGGCCGATAGCGGAGGCGTTTCCGCCAAACTTCTGTTGCCAATAGGGATACGAAAGCAGGATTGTTTCTGGCGCGTCGGCCGTGTCGTCCAGATGCGTGAATAGTCGTCCCAGCGCGGGTTTTACGCCCAGAATAGGAAGCGTGCCCTCCGTTACAATGAGGCCCCGCACGTTCTCCGGCTCGCCCGAGCCGGTCACGTTAAAGGTGTTGCTCCAATACACGCCTATGTCCTGAAATGTTGCGTTCTGCTCGCGATCGATGAAATAGAAGGCTGGACCCAAAGCCATTTTCTGAAGCCCAAATCCCGGCGCGTTCAGCCATACGCCAACCAACTGGTCGGAACCGGGATAGTCGAGAGGTTTTAGGATTACACTCTCGACGACACTGAAGATGGCAACAGTGGCGCCAACACCGAGCGCCAATGTGATCAACGTGACGGCAGTAAATGCGGGTGCGTTGGCGAGCCTTCTCAGGATCTGTCTAAGTTGAACAAGGGAGAGCATCCGTGATGGTCTCCTGAATTCGGATTGCTACTATTCAACGACGAGCCGAACGGCTTCCCAATTGTTTGGCGAAAGGCAATCTGATCCGACCCAATAGTGGCAGCATCCTACCACCATAACGTCGCGACATCATGACTTTCGCTCGAAGAGCCATTCCTTTCCCCTCCTTCAAAACGGGATCTGCAGAAAGCGGAAGATTTACATAGCCGCCTCTAAGACGAGCACATCTAAGTCGTTAGGCGAAATGCCACGATCTTCAAAGTGCGAGTTAGCGCAAGAGTTGAATGACATGCTCAAAACCGGCGTCCCTGGGTTCATCGCGAAAGGAGCATGAACATGGAAGCAAAACCGCAGCTACAGTGCTCCGCGCGAGACGAACAAATCCGTGCAGCGCTGGATCAGCATTGGGCGGCGTCCGACGCCAACGATTTTGCAACGGAGCACCGCATCTATCTCGAGGACGCCGTGCTGGAATATCCGCAGTCTGGCGAGCGAACCCGCGGTCGAGCCAACATACAGAACCAGCGCGCCAGTCAGCCGAACCAAAAGCGATTTTCTATCCGACGAATCATTGGCAGCGGTGAACTCTGGGTCACCGAATTCATCTTGACCTACGACGGCAAGCCGTCTTACACGGTGAGCATCATGGAGTTCCAGGGCGACAAGGTTGCGCGGGAAACCCAGTACTTTGCGGATGCATTTGTGGCTCCCGCATTCCGTGCTCAATGGGTCGAACGGATGGACCCGTAGTCTCGGCTCGCAGGATCGTCGCCAACGACGGTGCCATTTGCGTTAAAAAGATCCTCTGGCGGAGGTGGTAAGAAATGGATTGGAAACGGCTAGTCGATTTTGCGCTGCTGGGTAGCGGTGATTTCGAACAGTATGCCATCTTGCTGGTACGCGTTTCGATCGGGCTGTTCTTCGCCATCTCCGGCGCAAACAAATTGTTTGTCGCTGGCGGGACGAAACCCGTTTACGACACGCTCGTTAAGGCCAAAATCCCGTTTCCTCAACTGACCGCTTATTTCGTAGCGGGCATCGAATTCGTTGGCGGGTCCTTGATTGCCGTGGGATTGCTTTCGAGCCCGGCCTCGGTGGTTTTGTTGATTGATATGATTGTCGCCACCTTCACGGAGGCGATTTCCACCATACCTAAAGGGCTTTCGCCTCTTCGCTGGCTCGACGATTTTCTCTACCTTCCGGAAGTCCTCTATGTGCTCTTCTTTGCCTGGCTGGCCTGCGCGGGCCCGGGAAAATTCAGTGTCGATCACTGGCTTGCCGCCAAGCTACTGAGCTGATCCGATCTCCCTTCGGAGATAGAAAGATTCATCGGAGAAATCCTAAACCCATGGCTCGGCTGCTATCCGTGAACGTTGGGCTCCCCCGCGACATCGCGTGGAAGGACCGCACTGTGCACACCGCGGTCTGGAAGAACGCGGTGACCGGTCCCTGCCGCGTCGGGCGACTAAATCTCGCGGGAGACGGTCAAGGAGACTTGGCCGGTCACGGGGGCGAGCACCGGGCCGTCTTCGTCTATCAGATGGAGTCCTATCGGTATTGGCAGGAGCAATTGAAGGGAAGCGATTTCGTTTACGGACAGTTCGGTGAGAACTTTACGATTGAAGGACTGGCCGATGACGCCGTTTGTATCGGCGATCGCTTTCAGATCGGCACCGCGCTTTTCGAGGTCACGCAACCCCGCGTGACTTGCTTTCGCGTCGGCATCCGGATGAACGAACCCCGAATGGCATCGTTGCTGACATCGAGCGGTCGCCCCGGTTTCTATTTCCGTGTTCTCCGTGAAGGCGAAGTGAGCGCCAGCGACGAAATCGTGAAGGTGGGCGAGGCGCCAGAGCGCATGAGCGTCGCGGAGATTAACGCGCTCCTCTATTTGCCGGGGCACCCGCGAGATGGCCTGAAGCGCGCGCTACGGATCCAACCGCTTTCGCACGGTTGGCGCGAGTCCTTTGAGGCGTTGCTCGAGAGCGAGCAGAAGGGAGCGTCAACTGGAAACGCCGGACTGGCGCCCGCCGCTGCGGCGCATCCGGCCTCGCCGGGATTTCACTCGCTTGTCGTGGCCTCGATTAATAGAGAGTCTGCGGACGTTCTTTCGTTTGCCATGCAAAGTGTTGCTGCTCAGCAACTCCCTATGGCTCTGCCGGGGCAGTACGTGGTTCTGCGCTTGAAACCTGCCGCCGGCCCGACGCTCTTTCGCAGCTACTCTCTTTCGGGCGCGCCCTCAATGGACTGCTATCGAATTAGCGTAAAGATCGAGCCGAATGGAGCGGCCGCCAACTACTTGCGCGAACATCTGCGCGTGGGCGACCGTCTCGAGGTGAGTTCGCCGCGCGGAAGTTTTGTTCTGCAGCCCGGAGAGCGACCGATCGTACTGCTCAGTGCCGGAATCGGGGCGACACCCGTTCTGGCCATGCTGCACGCACTCGCGGCGGCGCGCTCTACAAGCGAGGTCATTTGGTTGCACACAGCACGGGATGGGCAGCATCATCCGTTTGCCGGTGAAGTGCGCGGCCTGCTGCGTGGGCTGACGAATGGGCGTAGCTACATCTGCTTCACGCGGCCCGGCTCGGCAGAAAAAACGGGTGAAGATTTCGATGGCACAGGTCGTTTCTCGCGATCGGTTTTCGATGCTGTCGGACTGCCGCGAGACGCGGATGTCTACCTTTGCGGACCAACCCGATTTATGGCGGACATGAAACAGGCGCTCATGGAGTTTGGTGTGCCGCGAGAGCGTGTTTACGTTGAGATCTTCAACGGCGGCGAGTCCATGACCCCTGGTGTTGTCGGCGCTGCAGCGCGAACTCCGCATCGGCCTGACAAGGAAGCAAACACTGACTCATTGGTGTCGTTCGCGCGCAGCAGCATTTCGGCACACTGGGACCCGTCGCGGTACGGCAGCATCTTGGAAATGGCCGAGGCGTGCGATGTCCCGGTGCGCTGGGCGTGCCGAACTGGTGTTTGTCACAACTGCGAGAGTGGTTTGGTTTCAGGGAACGTGGTCTACGCACCGGAGCCGCTCGACAAACCGGCGGATGGAAACCTCCTGGTCTGCTGTTCGCAGCCGACCAGCGATGTCGTGATCGACCTGTAAAGTAGCGAGTACGGGACAGATGCTACTTAGAGGCGAAGGCATCGCGCAGTGCAAAGAAGGCGGGCTTCGGATTGAGATCAGCGTCGAAGGGAAGTGGACGCTGGGGCAAACCGTCTTTGCGCGGACGAAAGTGTTGCAGCCAGGAATCGCGGTCAGAGAGACACCACGTGAGAACGGCTTTGACGGAATTGTGGGGCAGGACGGTGGAGAGGAATGAGCGGTAGAGGTCGGCGACCTGGCGGTCGCGCTCGGGAATATCAGCGGGCAGGAATTGATCGTCGACGTCCAGTTCGGTGATGAAGACTTGCAAGTCGAGCTTTTCGATTTCCTTCAGAAATTTCGGGAGCTGAGTAAACGTGGGCGTGCCTTGGTTGGTGCGCAGGTGCGCCTGGATGCCGAGGGCATGGAGAGGTATGCCTTTGCTCTTGAGGCGACGCAGGAGAGCGAGGACCGCCTCGCGTTTTTGTTGCTGATCGTGAGCATCGGTTTCGATGTCGAAGTCGTTGTAGGTGAGGAGCGCGTTGGGGTCGGCGTCGGAAGCGGTGCGATAAGCCAGCTCAATGTAACCTTCGCCGATCTTGGTGAGCCAAATGGAAGTGGTCAGATCGTGGTGATTGTGATGCTCGGGGCGGACGGCTTCGTTGACGACGTCCCAGGAGTGGATACGGCCCTGGCAGCGGGAGACGACGGTGCGAATGTGATTGGTGAAGATCTTTGCAGCGTTTTGCGGAGTGATGGTTTGTTCGAGCCAGGGCGGGTTATGTTCGTGCCAGCAGAGATTGTGGCCGCGCATGAGGAGATGATTGGATTCGGCGAAGTTAGCGAAGAAATCGGCTTGCGTGAAGTCGAAGCGGTCGGGCTCTGGATGCGTGGCAGTCCACTTCATTTGATTTTCCGGGACAAGGACGGAGCATTGGTCGAGGAAGAGAGGAGTGAAGTCGAGGCGATGGAGTTGCGAATCGGAGACGGCGGTGCCGAAAAAGAGCGAGCGGGAGAGCGCAAGGTCGCGGAGGCGGGGGATCGGCGAGGGAGGTTGTTGTTGCGGCTGCGCGGAAGCGGCGACGGCCCCCAGAGAGAGTTGCAGGAACTCGCGGCGGTCCATGGTCGCAAGAGAATAGACGGTTTCGCCGAGGATGTCATTGAGTGCCGCGTAGCGGAAGGCAGTAGAGGAGGGGCAGGGGGAGTAGACTTGGCTCATGACGTTTACAAAAACGGCTGCGCGCAGGCGTGAAGAGCGGCGAGATCACTTGCAGCGTGCGGTTTTGGATCGCGCCGCGAGTGACGGTGGGAAAACAGTACGCCATCGATCAAGGGGCTGTTGAGGTGGACTCGATTGAGCGGATCGGGTTGCCCGATATTACGCCGGAGCTGGCGCGGGAGTCAGGATTCTTGGGAGTGCTGGATCTGTTGAAGGTCGCAAAGCACGGACGAGGCGAGAATATTTGAAGCGTCACCCGTAGCGGCGGAATCGCGCCCAATACACCGGCCACGGCATTCGCAAATTGCGGCACAGTAAGATATCCGGGTGATCGCGCGACTCCTCGTTTACTACGCCGTCCGGATTGGTGTTCTTTCCTGCTACCGCGCAGCTTGCAAATAGCTTTCGTCCTTCCTCCAAATCGAAGCCGGTGACAATGACAATTTGAGGCAGCTTGGGATCGTAGCCGCGATACCAGAAAGAATTGGTCAGGCTCATCGCGTGGGGCAAGCCGAGCGGGGGGCCGTACAGATTTAAGGCGCCGCCTTCGCCATAGTTGCCGGTCAGGATTCCGGTCGTCTGCCGCTCCTCCGGCGAGAGTGAGTTGTAGATCCGCGCGACGCTTTGCGCCAGTTCCGGCCAGCCCACCTCCTCACGGAACTGATCGTGCGTCCTATTGGCGAACTTCCACGACGCGGACCCTCGCGGAGTGATGGGCATGGTCAGCAGCGCGACAGCAAGGCCACTCACCGCAATCGAGACCCACTGCGCACGATAAACAACTCGCGACAGTAGCGGCCGCGCATCACGCAACAAGATCTGGAGCAACACGCTGCCGCCCGCCAGCAACATCGGGTACAGCGGCGCAGTGTAGTACGAGCGCGCCCCCGCTACGGCGAACAGGACAAACGTCACGACGAACGTCCATCCCACCAACCGGTAACGCCGCCCTTCCTCCCGCAGCAAATAAAACCACAGTCCCAGGAGCGTCAGCGGGACCGTCACGACGTTGACGCAGGTCAGAAATTGTTCGCGATAAAAATCCTTATATCGCCCTTGCGCCAAATCTCGCGCATGGAGATGCGCCAGAAAATCCAGCGAAATGAATTGGTGCCGAGCTTGCCAAATGAGATTAGGCAAAAAAATCAACAGCGAAATGCCCACTCCTGCCCACAGCCAACCGCTGCGCAAATAACGGCGCGCCGGAGTCAGCAACACCGCACCGACAATCCCCAAGGCAAGGAATCCCATGGTGTAGCGCGTCTCCATGCCTAAGCCCAGCATCACTCCGACGGCGATCCACCATCTCGGATTCTCTGATTTCAAGAGACGAATCAGGAAGTACGCCGCCGAAACACCCCACAAATAATCGAAGGACACATATTGCAGCACCGCCCCCTGCACCAGCGAGAATGGCGCAACTCCCGTCGCCACTGCGGCGAGCACCTGCGTTTTGCGCGTTCCGCCCAACTCTTTGGCGATCAGTCCAGCCAATACCATTACCGTGCTCACGGCAACTGCCGCAAAGAAGCGGAATCCCGCGAGCGACGTGCCGAAAAGAGCCAGTTCGAAGCGGGCGAGGAGGGGTGTGATCGGCGGATAGACCACGAAGCCCCAATCGAGATGGCGCGCATCGTCGAGTGTCTGCAACTCGTCACGATGAAAGCCGTACTGGCCATTGGTCGCGGTGTGCACAACCACGCGAACGGCCGCAATGAGCACTAAGATTCCAAGGTCGGATCGAAAAAAATCCGCGATGCGCTTCACTTTACCCTATGCTTTCCGAGATTGCTGTGGAACGGACGCCCACTGGCGCGTCTTTTTTTATCAACCGCTCGTCTTCACGGCTGCTTGCTGAAAGTGACCTCAGGATATGGGGAAGGCGCCGCTCTGAGCAAGCCGCTGCCTTGCCCGCGCAGGTATTTATCGAAGAAAGCTTCGGTGTACGCGACGATGATCGCGTGCGCGCGCCGTGCATCGAGCTCGTCTGGGCCCGCCGGGAAGGCCAGCATGAAGTCGCTAAAATGCCCGTGCTGTGTTTTTGCAATGGTGACCTCGTAGCGGTCGCCAGTGGAATGGTCGAGGAGCGAGTCATCCCAGGCCTTGGTCTGCGCAATCAACTGCTTGAGCAGTTCGGCCTGCTCGGGCTTGGACGGCTTGTCCTCGCCGCCGTGATGCATCAGCATGAAGGGACGCGCCGTCCCTTTCTCTCGCGCCTTTCCAAAAAGCTGTCCATCCTGATCGATGACCGCTTTCACTCGCGGATCGTCGATGCTCATCTCGACCGCAGTGGCTCCGCCAAACGACCAGCCAAACATGCCGAGGCGCGCGAGGTCCAGTTGACGGTAGAAAATTTGGCCTACGGTTTTGTTGAGCTGCTCGATTTTGTCTAACGTGAAGGACGCGTCGGCGGTCCACGTCGCAAACACTTCGTCGTTCAGCCAATTCCAACTGTTCTTTACGTCCTGGCTGAAGTCACCGGTTTCCTTGGGCTGCACATGCTGATCGGCAGTAAAAGTAGTTCCGTCGGGAAACCGCATCGTCTCGCTGAAGCCGGGATGATCCGCAGCCACCACGACATATCCATGGCTAGCCAACTGCTCGGTTTCGAAAGTTCCGATAAAGCGGGCTGTGCCACCACCCGGCTGATAAACCAGAACCGGAAAAGGGGTTTTACTCTTGGCGATCGGCGCATCGGTCACGGCATTGGTCTTCACCGCCGTGAATGATGCGTAGCTGCTCTTTTCGGAAAACTCCTTCGGGTCCAGGATGTAGGTGGACTTCTGAGCATTGGGCACGGATTCCGCCGGATACCACACCCGCACAAGCAAGTGCCGTTTGAAGCTGGCATCTTTCAAGAAGGGATCCGGACGGCTCTGATCGATCCACAAAAACTCGTGCGTGCCGACTGCATAGGGACCCGCCGGCGGGAGAAAAGGGCTCGTCGCCATTTTGAGAGCCGGCTCGTCAGCCTGGCGTGCAAAGCCATCCCGCAGCGCGACGCCGAGGATCAGGAGAGACGCGGTCAGTACGATGCTGCTCTTTTTAGTTATTTTCATCGAGAAAGAATTCGCCTAGTTAGAAAAGCCGGCCCGATGATATAGGCCCGCCCGCACCTGTCAATGCCGTGACGGATTCAGGTCTTAGCGGAAGCGGAACGGTTCGCCTAGCGTCGGCTGCGCCGATCTTTCGCAAGAAACGCGTTTTCTGTTGCAGCGCTGCTCGGACCGTGACGCCGCGTTACTCGGTGAAGGCTTTCTGCGTACAATAGGTGGCGATCGGTTGAGGTGCAATGGGCAATCCCGTTCTGCAAGTCGAAAATCTGGTCAAGCGTTACGGCGACGTGGAAGCCGTGCGCGGGGTCAGCTTTTCCGTCGAAGAAGGCGAAGTCTTCGGTCTCCTGGGCCCTAACGGCGCCGGCAAGACGAGCACTGTCGAAATTCTGGAAGGGCTGCGCGACCCCGATAGCGGCACCCTTTCGGTTTGCGGGCTGAATCCGCAACGACAATCCAATGAACTGAAGCACGAAATCGGCGCTGCCCTGCAATCCACTTCCCTACCCGACAAGATTCGCGTTATGGAAGCTTTGCGCCTCTTCGCCAGCTTCTACAAGCGCCGTCGCAATCCCGAAGAACTCCTAAAACGGTTCGGGCTCGAAGAAAAACGCAACACGTTCTATCACCAGCTTTCCGGCGGCCAAAAACAGCGCCTCGCTTTGGCGATGGCGCTGGTTAATGATCCGAAAGTGCTGTTCTTCGATGAGCCCACCGCCGGCCTCGACCCTCAGGTGCGCCGCGAAATCTACGACATCATCGAAGAGCTGCGGCGCGACAAGAAAACGATTCTCATCACGACGCACTACATCGAAGAAGCCGAACGCCTCTGCGATCGCGTGGCCATCGTGGATCACGGCAAAGTGATCGCTCTGGGCACGCCCCGCGAGTTGAAAACTCGTTCGGCGAATACCACGCGCATCGAAGTCCGTCTTTCGAAACCGGTTGTAGATGGCGAGCTCAAAACTCTCGAAGGCGTGGTGGACGCGCGCGTGCTTGACGGCTCTTACGTGCTGCATTCGCAGCGCCCACCGCGAACTATCGTTGACCTTGTAAAACGTCTCGAGGCGGAAAACAACGAACTGGTCAGCCTGGAAATTGCCTCGCCTTCGCTCGAAGACGTGTTTATCGAACTCACCGGAAGGAGGCTCCGCGATTGAGAAACTTTGCCACTCTCACGCGTACCCGGATGCTGCTGGCTCTACGGAACCGCATGTTTTTCTTTTTCAGCGTGATTTTTCCGCTGGTCATGTTCTTCCTTTACGGCGGTGTCTTCGCCAAAGGCAAGCCGCAGCTGGTCTCCTATTTTCTGGGGCCGGTGATCGCGTTCAACGTGATGGGCAGTTTTTGGGGATTGAGCGTCGCGCTGGTCATGTTCCGCGAACAAGGCATCCTTCGCCGCTTTCACATCGCTCCGGTAAGCGCCACGGACATGCTGGCCTCCAGCGTGCTCGCCAATTTTGTTCTTACGCTGCCCACGGTTTTTCTTGAACTTTTTCTTTCCTGGGCGATCTTTCACGTTCCGAATTTCGGCAACCTGCTTTCCTTGACTATCTTTGTGGTCGTCGGCACCGTCTCGTTTGCGTCGCTTGGTTTAGTCGTTGCCAGTGTTACGAACACGATGCAGGAGACGCAGGTCATTAACCAGCTGATCTGGCTGCCGCTCATCTTTCTTTCCGGCGCCACGTTGCCGTTGGCCTATCTTCCGCAATCGGTCCAACGCTTCGCGGTTTTTTTGCCGGCCACGTATCTCGTAAACGCGCTGCAGAGCGCACTTTACTCCTCTTTTTCGATCTGGAAACTGATGGAGCAATTCAGTTGCCTGCTGGTCTGGGCGCTGCTCACGTTTTTTGTCGCCACACAACTGTTTCGCTGGGAACCGGAAGCCAAGATTCCGCGGCGTGGAAAGCTGCTGGCCTTGGCGACTGCTCTTCCCTTCTTCCTCTTGGGTGCCTGGGAGAATGGGCGAGGCAATCTTCTGGCGCAATCGCAGGCCACCTTTCACTCGCTGGATACGCCCAGAGACAATCCGCCGCAGCCGAGTGCTCCGGCGCAACGGCCCGACAAGCCTTTCTGATAAGCCTTGCGAGGCCGCACAACGCTCCAATTTGGTTTTTCCGCGCCTCTTCCCAGTGCACACGCCTCATTGACGCTCCCGATTCGCTACCGTATTCTGCAATTGCGAGGCGTCACTGCCGGCACACCACACAAAGGACCACACCATGCCTGTTCAAAAAACCGAGAAAATCTGGCGCAACGGCCAATTCATCAATTGGGATGACGCGCAGATTCACGTCCTTTCGCACGTCGTAAGCTATGGCTCGGCCGTTTTTGAAGGCATCCGCTGCTACGACACCAAGCAAGGTCCCGCGATTTTCCGGCTGCGCGAGCACATGCAGCGGCTGATCAACTCCGCGAAGATTTATCGCATGGAGCTGCCGGTTTCCTTGCAACAGTTCTGCGACACCGCGACGGAGTTGGTACGCGTGAACAAAATGGGCGCGTGCTATGTGAAGCCCATGGTGATGCGCGGCTATGGTGAAGTCGGAGTCAATCCGCTGACGTCGCCCATCGACATCTACATGGCCTGCTGGCTTTGGGGTGCGTACCTCGGACCCGACGCGCTTTCGAAGGGCGTGGACGTCGGCGTCAGTTCGTGGACCCGGATTGCGCCGAACACGCTGCCGGCCATGTCCAAAGCTGCCGCTAACTACATGAACTCGCAACTCATCCGCATGGAAGCGTCGTTCAACGGCTACGCCGAAGGCATCGCGCTCGACACCCACGGCCATGTGAGCGAAGGTTCGGGCATGAACGTGTTTCTCGTTCATCAGGGTACGCTGTACACTCCGCCGCTGGCCACGAGCATTCTTCCGGGTATCACGCGCGACGCGATCGTAAGGATTGCCGAAGATCTGAATATTCCGTTCAAGGAAGCGGTGATTCCGCGCGAAATGCTGTATATCGCGGACGAAGTGTTTTTCGTGGGCACCGCCGTAGAGGTGACGCCAATCCGGACCGTCGACAAAATCCAGATCGGTAAAGGCATGGCCGGTCCCATCACCCGCAGGATTCAGGAAGAGTTCTTCGCGCTGACCAGCGGCAACAAGCCCGACCGCCACAACTGGCTGACTCCTGTTAACGCTCCGGTCGCCGCGGCTTTGCGCTAACCCTAGCCTTTCCCTTTCCGTTCCGGCTAGAATTCCCCGTTCATCCACACCGGGCTGCTCGTCCCCGGCCGGGAGGGTCCTTTGTACAGCTTTCCGCAGAAGCTCGCGGCGGAGTTTATCGGCACATTCGCGTTCGTCTTTTTTGGCGCCGGGGCGGTCTGTGTTGATTGGTATCCGCACTCCTCCAACGCTCTCGGGCTCTTCGGGATCTGTTTGGCTCAGGGACTGATCTTTGCCGTGATGGTCTCTGCTTTAGGCCACATCTCCGGCGGCCATTTCAACCCGGCGATCACCATCGGCTTCTGGGTCACCAAACGCTTGAACACCGTCGAAACGATCGCCTATTGGGTGGCCCAACTCATCGGCGCTATCGCCGCAGCTTACCTGCTGAAATCCGTCATCCCCGATGACACCTGGCATGCCGTCGCTCTCGGCACGCCAATGTTTGCACGCGACTTTACGCATCTCTCCGGCATGATTCTCGAAGGCATCGGTACATTTTTTATCGTTCTCACTGTCTTCGCCACTTCCGTCGACGAGCAGGCCTCTTTCCGGCCGCTCGCCAGCTTCGCCACCGGCCTCAGCATCACCTTGGGCATGATCGTCACCGTGCCCTTCACCGGCGGCGCGCTCAATCCCGCTCGCGCCTTCGGTCCCGCGCTAGCCTCCGCGCACTGGCAGAACCACGGCATCTACTGGGTCGGTCCCCTGGCCGGCGGCTTCCTCGCCGGCCTCCTCTACGACTCCTTCATCCTCAAAAAGAACCTCAATCCCTAGGACGAGCGAAGGCGCTTGGGCTTGGGGGTGGCGGGTGGCCCAGCAGGACCTGCAATGTGAATCTTCGTGGCCCACCCTCGCGGCTCGCCTACCAAGGTGAACCCACCAGACGACATCCTGCGACATTGACGGCGCGCTACTGACTGACGCCTCTTGTCGCTTGCAGGAGCCCGTCGGGCGGCTGCATCCTGCGAACGCTCTGCAAGGAACGCCGTCCGGCAGCCGACTTGACCGTGGTTACCAGAACGTGGTGGCTTAGTACGGCTGAAAGGCATATCCCCGGGCTGAAAGCAGTCCCGGGTCGCCCTGCAGGCGAGGAGCCGATGATGCACAGTTCAGGCAACGGGAATCCGTGGGGAACCTACCTTCCCCGCTCGTCCTCATCCAGGACTTGGGTTCTGGAGTGTGTCGTGATCACCCTACTAACGTGGTTCGCCGGGCCGACGCCGAGCGCGGCGCAAAGCAATCAAGGCACTTCTCCCGGGCCGGCGATCGTGTACGTGAGCAACGGCGGTGGTGGGATCACCGAAGTTAACGCGGCCAACAATTCTGTCATCGCCACGGCGCCATTCCCAAATAACGCGAACAGCGTGGCGGTAACCCCGGACGGCCGGAGGATGTACGTGAGCAACCGGGATGTGGGCCAGGTGACGGTGTTTGATACAGCGAGGAACGTGCCAGTCGCAGTGATTCCCGTGGGCAACGGCAATGACAATCTAGGACTAGCGATTTCGCCGGACGGCAACCTGGTCTATGTAGCGAATCAATTTTCCGGCACGGTCACCGTGATTGCCACAGCGTCAAATGCTGTGATCACGACGATTGCCACGGGCGTGGAGCCTATTTGGATTACGTTTTCGGCGGATAGTTCGCGGGCTTACGTATCGAATCAGGTCAGCGGCACGATCAGCGTGATCGCCACAGCGTCCGGCAGCATCGTCGGAACGGTTTGGGGCTTTTCCTGCCCGTTTGAATCGGTCGTGACGCATGACGGCACGCAGTTGCTGGTGTCCTCGCAGTGCGACAGTTCGCTGAAAGTCGTCAACTTGGCGACGAACACCCTGGTCAATTCCATTCCTACAGGACCCAACCCACGCGGAATTGCGCTAACGCCTGACGGCAAGCGGGCGTACGTTGCGGACTGGTTCTCGAATACGGTGGACGTGATTGATGTGGCCGCGCAGACGAACCTCAACGCGCCAGTTACCGTAGGGTTGAATCCGTGGGGCATGGCAATGACGCCAGCTGGGAAAGCCTATACCGCAAATTTTGGCGACGGCACGATCTCGGTGATCGATTCTGCGACCAACACCGTGGTCGCCACGTTGCCGGCGCGGGGCAACCCAGAGGACGTAGCTGTCAGCACAACGGCGCGGCCGCGGATTCTGAACTACTCGTTTAGGTCCTTTGATCCGCCCGGTTCGGTAGACACAGTCCCGCGTGGCGTCAACACCTTAGGACAAAGCGTAGGCAGCTTCGTGGACAGCGCCGGACTCACCCACGGCTACCTGCGGCAACTTGACGGGTCGTTCGTAACTCTCGATCCGCCCGGCTCAGTATCTACGTTCGCCACTGGAATCAATGATTTCGGGACGATTGCCGGAGAGTGGCAAGCGGCTAGCGGAGTATTCCATGGATTCTTGCGGAGTCCGTCGGGCAAGTATACGACCGTGGATTTTCCGGGAGCTGTAGATACGGGATTGGAGGATGTCAACGTCTTAGGGAACCTGTCGGGCGTATACGATTTGGGCGATCAGACAACGAACATCGGGTTCTCGGACATTCACGGATCATTCTTGTCGTTTGAAGATCCGGCGGCTGCTCCGATGCAGACCCTGGCGGGGGGGATGAACGCGCTGGGTTTTATCGTCGGAGGCTACGCCGACCCCGCCGGGAACACGCATGGATTTGTGCGCACACCGAACGGACAGTTCGACAACTTCGATTTTCCGGGAGCAGACACGACGTTGGCGACAAGACTAAACGATTTTGGTCAAGCAGCGGGACAATACTTCACGAATTTTCCGAGTCATGGATTTATTCTCAGTGGAGCAACGAGCCTGAACGGGCCTCCGTCGCCGTGCCAGTTCCTGTCGTTCGACTACCCCGACTCGCAGGCCTCTACAACGAAGGGCGTTAGCAATCGGGGGCAAGTCAGCGGGTTCTACCGCGTGCCAGGCAGCACGGCAAGACACGGTTTCCTCGCGATGGCAGCGACCGGTGATGGTGGCGACGGAAGTAGTGCCTGCGCGTCCACATTGAGCCTAATCGGCAGAGGCGGAGTCAGTTTCGCGTCTTTCGATTGCCCGGGGTCAGCTAACACGCAAGCGACTGCGATTACGCCGTCGGGAGAAATCGTGGGGCGATACTTTAGCGCTGACGGCCTGCAACACGGCTTCGTTCTGCAGCGGGGCCAATTTCAGGCCGTGGACGTGCCGCAGGCGACGTCTTCCACCGACGTTACGTGGGTGAACGCGCGCGGCGACATCGTAGGAAGCTACAGCGATGCCATCGGAAGCCATGCCTATGTGCTGCGAGGTGGGAAATTCACGACGATCGACTTCCCCGGTGGAAACGTCAACCTTACTGGCTTCGGCATCAGCAACGCGGGAGACGTAGTAGGCGTGAAATTTGTGGGCGGCGATTTCCTGCACGGACATGGGTACCTCTTTAGTCGGGGCACGTTTACGCAAATCGATGTCCCGGGAGCCCAGGGTACGTTCCCAACGATGGTGCTTAATCCTTCCAGAATTGTGGGCGCCTATTTTGACAGCGACTCGGCATTCCACGGTTTCACGCTTACTAACGGACAGTTCAGCACGATCGACTTTCCCAATTCGACGTTGACGTGGATTACGGGAATAAGCCCGGAGGGAGACCTGGTTGGTTTCTACAACGACCACGGCGGAGTCCAGCACGGGTTCGTCCAGAGGGATGGAAAGTTCAGTTCTTTCGATGTGCCCGGCGTGAGTTTAACCGAAGGTAACGGGATCAACGCCGAGGGCAATGTAGTTGGACGATATGTATCCGCCGATGGCAAAACGCACGGATATTTTTTGCAGTGCGTAACGTGTCGCCACGACTTAAACAGACGAGCGGACTGAACAGACGTTCCGGGCAGCAGTCGAGTCAGTCGAGTCCGTTCTGAGTCTTTCAGCGACCGGTCAGAAGCGGCTGGGTTGGCACGACTTACAGCGTTTCCGACGGGCGGGCAACTATAGCCCAATACTCCACAAATCTGACGGCTGGCTGCAGGGTTGTAGCAGGCACGAACCTGGTCAGAGGAGCGTGTATCTGGTAGAGCAGGTCGGAGTTTCTTAGAGATAGTAAGGCAAAACCAATAAGAGGAGAGAATTATGAGGAAAATTCTCGTCGGTTTACTAGCAATTCTGGTCCTGGGCATTGCCAGCTTCGCGGATGAGACAGCCTTCAACGTGAAGCTTCCCGACGCGAAGGGGAAACAGGTAGATGCTCGGCTGCTGTTTAACGACGAGAACAAGAACGTGGCGGTGCGCGTGGCGGATCACGAATTTGTAGCAGTGCCTTACGAACAGCTCGACAAATTCTCTTACGAGTACACGAAGAAGCACCGCATTACACAAGGAGCCATCGTTATGGTGGCCTCCTTGGGAGCGGGCGCGATTGTGATGCTGACAAAATCGAAAAGCCATTGGCTCTATATTGATTATCACGATCAGAGCGTTGCCAAGAGCGTGGTTTTGCGGATGGACAAGAGAGACTACAAGAAGATTTTCGAAGCCGTCAAAGCGCACACGGGGAAGGACGTCGAGATCCTGGGAGACGAAAAGGACAAGTCGCAGAAAAAAGAGAGCAAGAATAAGAGCAAAGACGTGGAGGCAAATCAGTAAGGGAATGGCCAACTAAGCTGCGGCGATGCCAAATTTCGTGCTGGGCGCCAAACAACAAACCTGCTTTGTCTCGGCGGATCAGGGGGAGTCTTGGTGGCTCAATCGGGCCGAACCCGAACGCGAGCTCCCTCTGGATCGAAGTTCTCTATGGACCATACGTCTGATCTTTCTTCAGAAATGCTGACAACGATCTCCGAACCGCTGGGACTGACAGCTGCGTCGTCGACGCCATAAGTCGGGCCAGGCAGGTCCGCTACGAGGATCTCGTTCTGTGGATTGGCAGTTTCAATCCGAACAATCTGTCTGCCATTGGGTTTCTGGATCGCGTAGACAAATCTTGCATCGGGCGACCAACCTATCGGAAAGCACAGACCAGGCTTCAAAAGTGTCTCGACGTAGGGGTCGCGGGAGACGATCCAAAGTCCCGCGTCAGGGCGGTTCCAATAGACGGCGACCTTTTTGCCGTTAGGAGACAGAAAGAATCGGTCAGCAACCCAGCCTCTTTCGGCATTTCGCAAGATTGGAATTTCTTCCCCTGTGTCGTGCTTGATCTGCAACAAATTGCGATTTCCTGATTGTTGATACACAATTTCTTTACTCGGCCACCACGCCACGTAACCGCTTGCGTCTGACGTATTGGTGCCCTGCAGGATCTTAACCTCGCCGCCCGTAGCGCCCACGGTTGCGATCTTCGCCAGCACACCCTGCTCTTCGCGATCAAACGCGATCTGCTGCCCATCGGGTGACCACGCCGGGCTTACTGCAACGCCGCGATCGAAAAACGTCAGCTGCGTTGAGGGGCCGCCGACTGCGCGCATTTTGAAAATATTCGCGGTGTTGAAGTCCGGCCCACGTCGAAATGCGATCCACTGTCCATCTGGAGAGTAGTTCGGCTCGGCGTGCGAAAAGGTTCCGGTGGTGAGCTGGCTAATCACCGGCTTGATGGGGTTATCGCCATCGCGCCACTTGACGCGCCACAAGTTCGAGCTGCTGTCGAGTCTGGTGTAAATCAAACGCTTTCCATCAGAAGATATCGAAAAGAACCCGCCGGAGAGGAGGCCCGTAGCCAGCACCTTTGGCTGTTGCTTCCTTCTATCCGCCCAAACCTTTGAAAGTGTGTTGGTGTTTCCTGTGCCATGCAAATAGTAGACTGCATCTCCGGAGGGGGACCACCGTGCCGCTTCGATGGTCTCGCGCTGTTCGGCCAGCTTCAAGAGCCCACTCCCATCGCGATTGAATATGCGGATTTCGTATCCGTCCGAAGCGCTCGTCAAAACGAGAATCTTGCCCGTCCGAGGCGCGCAGTCGAGATCCCAGAGCCAGTGATATTTGGGCAGAGGAATATCTCGCGATTCGCCGGTTAGCTTGTTAATGACCTTAACCCCGTAAAAGCCGGTCACGGAAGACTGTGCGCCGATCACCACCTGCGAACCGTCCGCTTCTAGCCAGCATGCAAAATTCGCACCCCCAAGCTGACGAGAGGCACCTCCAAGCGGAGAGACAACAAATATTCCCCCAGTTTGTTGTGCGGTCTTGTTTCGAAAGTACAAAAGCTCGGAACCATCCGGCGACCAGCGCGGATCCTTAAGGTCCGCATCTCGTGCCACTTCGAGGGCGGTCCCATTCGCAGCCTGCACAATCAATCGGTCATCCTCGCCGTACCTCTTCGCGACATACGCAACGTAGTTCCCGTCTGGTGAAATGCTCGGCGAGTAGGCGTTACCCAGAAACGTGACTCGTTTGTAGCTCGGTTCGACGTGCGGCACAGGGCTGAGCAACCGCGGTAGAATCAGATACAATGCGGCCATCAGCATCAGGCTTAGGACCGCCGCGGCTGCGATTTTCCATTTCCATTTCTGCACCATGGCCCAATGGAACGGCCACTTTTCTTGTTCTTCTTCGGCCGCTTGGGCCTCTATCGCACCCCGGCGCTCCATCCACCAAGTGTCCAGTTCTGACCTATAGGCATAGACCGAGCCGGCCTTTTCGATCTTCAGTCGGTGAACGGGCAGCCCAGCGTTCTTCTCCCAACGCTGAACAGTCCGAACGTCGCGGTTTAAATACGCCGCGATCTCCTTCCACGAATCAAGCCGATCTTGGACCACAAAGGGCTGGGGCGAGGGCATGGGCGAGCGCGACCTATACTTGGCTGTCGGGCCTGGTGCCAATTGGGAGCAATATGCTATCCGGACAGCGCGACGTCAATGGGATTCCACCCAGTTGCCTACTCCGCCGTGACGTTATCCAACTCACGGTAAGGGCAAACCGGAAACGTTGCTTCCAGTGCCGATATGAACGGAAAACAGCACATTTACCCTAGGCTAACCTTCCACTAACCCACTCCATCCACTCCACTTCCCGCCTCGCGTTCGAACAGTACCGTATTATAATTTATCTTAACAGTACCAAGTCCATGCTACTCTTGCGTGCCGTCTTCACTCCACCCGTCTAGCTTCACCCTCCCGGCAGGCTGTCAGCGCTGGCGCGCCACTAACCTCGTTGTAATCCGCACTTCCCCGGACCCCGCTCATAACCCCTTTAGATTCCGCACTTCCCGGGACCTCTCGGATCTGCACATTCCAAACGGCTTACCGCCCTCAGATCCCGCCCGCAACTCCAGTATCTTCTGCACTTACGGGCCTTCTCGTAACTGCGCAAAAGAAACGACTTACAACTCCTTTGAAATCCGCACTTACACAAACTCCATCCGCAACTCCTCTAAAATCCGCACTTCCAAATCCGAGGGGTGGCTCACCGTCTCTTCCAGCACCATTCACTATTCACCATTCGCGACGCGCAGAAAGCCTGTCCCGGTTTCTTACCCTTTTCTCACAAACTGTACCTTCGTTCAGGTGACTGCCGCGCAACCCGTCTTTGCGCCTTTATTGCCCCTCTTCCCTGCCAATGCTACTTTCATTCATCAGTCGCACTCTCGCGGAGCTCACACCGACATGGCCATTACTGTTGACGATCTCCTCCGGCGCGCCGTGGAAAGCAAGGCCTCCGACTTGCATCTCAAAGTCGGCAACCATCCTTACCTCCGCGTCGACGGCCTCCTGACTCCGCTCACCGATGTGCCGCGCATTACGCCGGAAGAAATGCTGTCCATGGCTTTCAGCATGATGACCAACCGGCAAAAGCAAAAGTTCAAGGAGACCGCTGAGTTGGATATGGCGTACGGCGTCGCGGGTTTAGGCCGCTTTCGTGTCAACGTCTTCCAGCAGCGCGGCAACGTCGGCATGGTGCTCCGCGTCATTCCGACCAAAATTCGCACCATTGAAGAGCTCAATCTTCCCAACGTCATCGGCAAAATCTGCGAAGAGCAGCGCGGATTAGTCCTGGTCACCGGCACCACCGGTTCCGGTAAGTCGACCACGCTCGCGGCGATGATCGATCGCATCAATGCGAACCGCGCCGATCACCTCATCACCATCGAAGATCCCATCGAATTTCTCCATCGCGACAAGCGCAGCTTCATCAACCAGCGCGAAGTGGAAGTGGACACCGCGAACTTTTCTACCGCCCTGCGTGCCGCCCTCCGTCAGGACCCGGACGTCATTCTCGTCGGCGAAATGCGCGACCTCGAAACCATTTCCACGGCATTGCTGGCCGCCGAAACCGGCCACCTGGTCTTCTCCACCTTGCACACTCTCGACGCCACGGAAACGATTCAGCGCATCATCGCGGTCTTTCCGCCGCCGGAGCAAAAACAGATTCGCTTGCAGATGGCCGCCACGCTCAAAGCGGTCGTCTCCCAGCGCCTGGTGCGCCGCGCCGATGACAAGGGCCGCGTCCCCGCCGTGGAAGTCATGATCGCCACCGGCTACATTCGCGATTGCATCATCAATGCGGACAAAACCCGCTTGATCCACGATGCCATTGCCGCCGGCACTTCCCAATACGGCATGCAGACCTTCGACCAGTCGCTCTTCGATCTCTACACCAAGCAACTCATCACCATCGAAGAGGCTCTCGCGCGCGCTTCGAACCCCGACGAATTCCAGCTCCGCATTCAGGGTATTCGTTCCGCTTCCGACGCCGCTCGCGAAGAAATGGAACGCCAGATGGCCGACTTCGAGCGCTTCGCCCGCAAATAATTTGGAGTGCAGCAGCTCGCGCCGCTTTCACCAGCTCGCTAGTCTCGGACCGGTGCATGACGAAAAATCAACCAAATCTAGTCAGGCTATTGCCATTCGTTCTTTTCATCTTTTCGTTGCTCGTGGCCCCACGATCCAAAGCGGCACCGCTGTGCGATGTTTCTTCCCTTCCCCAGAACATACAAGCCAAGCTCGCAACCGACTACCCCGACTGGCAACCAGAGACGCTTGAAAGGCTCTGGAGGCGCGATAGAGTGGGCTGGCTCAAAGAACATCCCAATAGCTGCCCCGGTATCGTCATTGGTCACTTCGAATCGAATGCTTATCTTTCTTATGCTTTTTTCTTGGTTTCCAAACCCGAAAAAAAGCGTGCCGGATTTCATGTCGTGGTCCTCTCCCGAACCGAGGACTCCGCTCAAATCTCTTCCCACGTAGTCTTTGAATCGGAAGAGAGAGAGTTCATAAGCCGGACCGGGCTAGCAATCGCAAAAGCTCGTCCGGGTCAATATACGGAGCTGGATGAGGATAGCGACAAGCCGCGCCAGATAACAATGCACTTGGACGGGGTTTTCTACGAAGCAATTGGGGTGGCTTCAACGCTGTACTACTGGGACCACGGTCACTACGCCGCGCTCCCACTCTCAGACTAAGCTGCTCCCTCGGATCTTCAGCTCTCTACTATGTGGCAAGCAGACAGGCGCCCTGCGCGTTTAACTTCTTCCCTCGTGTTTCTTCACTGCGGCGACGAGCCGGTCCGGATAATCGCTCATGATGCCGTCCACGCCCGCTGCGATAAGCATGCGGATATGCGCGGGATGGTTCACGGTCCAGCACACCACTTGCAAATCTTTCGCGCGCGCCTGTTCGATCATCGCCGGCGTCACTAAATCCCCGCGCACTACAATCTGCCGCGCTCCCACTTCCAGCGCTGCCTGCAGCGGATCGGCGAGCTGTCCGTCATACAAGACTCCGGTCATCAAGGTTGGCTCGATCTTTCGGAGGCTGCCCAGAATGGACGGTTCGAACGAAATCACCACCACCCGCGCCGCCTCCCCCGAATCGCGCAGCGCGCCGATCAACGCATGTTCCCCGCCCCACGAACCGCTGGGCTTCAGCTCCAGATAGAACACCACGTCATGCTTCTTCGCAAATTCCAAAATCTCTTCCAGCGTCGGAATTCGCTCGCCCGCGTATTCGCTACCGAACCACGCGCCAGCGTCCAGCCGGCGCAACACGGCCAGCGTCTGGTCATGCACTTTGCCTTGTCCATTCGTGGTGCGTTCGACCGTCTCGTCGTGAATCGCTACAAAGTGCGTATCGCGTGTGAGCTGTAGGTCCGTCTCGATAAAGGCCGCTCCCAGCCCAACTGCTTTCTTGAATGCGGCCAACGTATTTTCCGGGGCGTGACCGGAAGCGCCTCGGTGAGCAATGATCAGCAAACCCTCGGCTCCTCGACGACTAATGTGGGCTCAACCCCTGCTGGCGTCCGGCCCGATCCTTCAGCAAATCCGACTCGGATTCTACTGCGAAACCCAACTACCGCGAAGTCAGTAGCACCAAAACGCGATTCTTACGAATCTAACCACATAGATCGACACACCTGCAATTTGCTGGAGGGAAATTATGACGAAGCAATTTCGGGCCCTTGCGCTAGCAGCGCTCTTTGCCGCTCCCTTGGCGGCTGTGACCCTGCCTTCTCCGGCAGCACAGAAAAACGAACCCAAATCGCAGCAGGAACTGGTCAAGGAAGTGCGGCACCAGCTGGTGATGCTGCCCTACTATTCGGTATTCGATATTCTTTCCTACAAAGTCGAGGGCGGCACAGTCACTCTGCAAGGCGCGGTCGTGCGTCCGACTCTCAAGTCCGATGCAGAAGCTGCGGTGAAAAGCGTCAGCGGCGTCACCTCCGTGGTCAACAACATCGAAGTGCTTCCGCCGTCACCCATGGATGACCAGACGCGCCGGGCAGAATTCCGCGCCATTTACGGCGACCCGGCGTTGTCCCGCTACGGATTCCAGGCGGTCCAAGCCATCCACATCATCGTGAAAAATGGCCATGTCACTCTCGAAGGCTCGGTAGATAGCGACAGCGACAAAAACCTCGCCAACGTACGCGCAAATAGCGTCCCTAACGTGTTTTCCGTCACGAACAATCTGCAAGTGCAGAACGAAGGCGGAAAGTAGAGCCGGTCCGACTGGCGAGGGTCGTGCCGAACTGGGACTTATGTTCCCTACTGTGCCCAGCCCTGGAACACTTTTCACATTACTCGGGAAAGTGCCACTTGGCATTGGAAAACAGCACCGCATCTTATTGAAAATACAGCTGTTAATAAGACGATCGAAAGGACCCGTGGCAGCGGAATTGCCGCGGTCCACACATAGAACGTGCTCTTCGAACGCCATCCGCCAGGACTTGACAAGAAAATGGCAACTGCAATTCTGAAGTCATCAAGAATCGAGCCACTGCCCCACACGGAACAGCTCTTCCCCATCAACTCTGCACCCAGCGATTTCGACGCGGAAAGCGGCTTACCCGCCGGTTTCCTGCAATTCCTCGCTCCTCTTCACCAAGCCCTGACCTCGCGGCAGCAAGCCTTGCTGGCCCGCCGGACACAGGCGCTTGCGGAAGCACGTGCTGGAAAGCTTCCCGACTATTTGCCGCCGTCGCTCGCCACCATGACTCCGTGGCGCGTCGAACTCCCCGATTGGTGCCGCGATCAACGCACCCAATTGACCGGCCCGGCCGACGAAGCCGAACTCGTCGTCAAGATGCTCAACTCCGGCGCGCACGGCGTAAAGCTCGACCTCGAAGACTCCACCGCCAATTGTTGGGAACATACGATCTGCGGCATCGAAAATATTCTCGACGCTCTCGCCGGTCGTCTTACCTATTACGACCGCAAGCGCGAAAGAACTGTCGAAATCTCACCGAGCAATACCGTTATCTTCACACGCCCGCGGGGCCTGCATTTGCATCAAGCCGGCATTCTTGCTGGAGAACTGCTGCCCGCATCCCTCTTCGATGTCGCGATGATTGCGTACCAGGTCGATTTCAACGAACTGCAGCATCCACTCTGCTTCTCCATCCCCAAATCTGAATCAGCCGACGAAGCATTGTGGTGGCGCGATCTGTTTCGCATGATTGCCCAAGCCAAAGGCGCTCCCGCGAACGCGATCAAGTGCATGGCCCTCGTCGAAGTGCATTCCCTCGCGTATCAAATGGAAGAGTTCGCCTGGAATCTCCGCGATCACCTTCTCGGCCTGAACTTTGGCTACGGCGACTATCTGGCCAGCTTGATCGAATTTCACTTCGAGAATCCCGATTGGGTGCTGCCCGATCGGGACAGCATCCCGCCCAACGCTCCTTTCGTTCAGAATTTGCGCGAGCAGATGGCGGAAATCTGCCACAAGCATGGCTTGCTGGCGATAGGCGGCATGACTGCATTGCATCCGAAGCGCGAGGATGCCGAACTCAACACTCGCGCGCTACGGGCGCTCGAAACAGACAAAAAGAACGAAGCGCGATCGCTCATGGATGGCGCTGCCACCGGCCACGTTGGACAAAACGAAGTGACGGCCGCGCAATTTCCGGCTCCCAACCAGCTTGATGCCCTTCCCGAGAACTCTTGCGCTCGCTCCAATCTACGGCCGCTGCCAAATGCCGTAGGTCGCCGCACCCTGGCCGGTACTCGCGTCGCCGTCCGCTGCGTCATTCGTTATCGCAACAGTGTGCTCAACGGAAAAGGCGCGCATATGCTCGACGGCTATATGGAGCATCTCGCGACCGACCGCATCAATCGGCTGATGCTCGCCCAGCGCATGCGGCACGCCGATTCGGTTCAGATTCTCGACGACAACGGCCTCGCCGTTCGGCATACGCCGGAACTGATCGCCAGAATTTTTGCCGAGGAGACGCAGCGTCTCGTGGATGAACTGAGCAACTGCGGGGGCTTTGGCTCTGTCGCTTCGCTTCGCGAGGCCAGCCGCCTAAGCCAGCAGATGATTCGCCGCGGGGAGTTCACTCCAGTTTAGTCTGCTACCGCCTAAATTCATGCCAATATCCCGAAACCCAAAAAGGGGCCGGACTGGCCCCTCTTCTATGCTCAACTTCGCCCTTTTGCGACCTCACCTCGATGGGCCGGCTCCACTGTTCGAACCACTACCGCTGCTTCCCTGTTGTAATTGCAAATCGTACTTCTCGCCGCTGAAAAATACCTGCGAAAGGTCTTGTTCCCCATTAGGTCCCGGCTTTAACGCATAACCGGTCTGATTATGCGAAGCGTTTTCCTGCACCAGATGCGCAGGCACGGTAGCCAGTTTGTCCCCGTTGTGAAAAATATTCACCTGAACTTCGGGCCCACTCCCGTCCCATTCGAATTTGTAGTTCCCGGGTCGAAGTTGCGTGCCCTTCACGTTAACCGTTTCGTTGATCTGCAGCGACTTTTTCACCGTGCCTGCAAACGCAGGCACGGCAAACAGCAACGCTGCTGCGAACATACTCGAAAGCCTCGACGCTTTCATTTACAACTCCTTTGGTTTGTTTCCGCGCCCCATTGGCTGAATTCGCGGAAAATCAGATTTTCACTTCCTCTTATTCGACGGTTTCGCGTCTTCACTTGTTACACAAAAAGCGTCCGGAATCGCATCGCAAACTAGCAGTTTTTTCCTACAGCAAAGTACTGAGTTTTATTCGTTGCTCTTCTCGGCGCGTGCGGCGATCTTTCTCGCCTACGCGATTTTGCTGCACCAGAACGGATAGATTTCCCGTTCCAACTCGCGCACTCTGATGGTCCGAATGAATTGTTGGGAAGGACTCCATGCAAACAGCAAGCAAAGCTACGCTACAGTCCGAAATTGCGAAGCGCATCGCGCAGATCGACTGGCGTCAGATCGAGGACTCACTCTGGGCGCGCGGCTACGCAGTCACATCAGAGCTTTTGCTGCCCGGCGAATGCCAAGAACTCATCGCACTTTACGCCGACGACCAACACTTTCGCAGTCATATCGTGATGGAACGCTTTCGTTTCGGAGTGGGCGACTACAAATATTTCGCGCACCCTCTACCCGAAGCCGTAAACAGCCTGCGTACGGAGGCGTATCCACATCTCGCCGGCATCGCCAACGCCTGGGCTGCAGCGTTAGGCGATACCAGCAATCCCTATCCGCCCGAACACAGCACGTTTCTCCAGACCTGTCACCAAGCAGGACAGCTGCGGCCTACACCTCTCTTGCTGCACTACGAAGCTGGCGGTTACAACTGCCTGCACCAAGACATTTACGGCGAAGTCAGTTTCCCTATGCAGATGGTTCTGCTGTTGGAACAACCGGGGAGCGCTTGGCAGGGCGGTGAGTTTCTCTTGGTCGAGCAGCAACCGCGCGCGCAATCCAAAGCAGAAGTCGTGCACGCAGAGCAAGGCCAGGCCATTATTTTCACCACCCGCTACCGACCGGTGAAAGGCTCCCGCGGCTACTACCGCGTGAATCTACGCCACGGCGTCAGCCGGGTTCACAGCGGCACGCGCTACACGCTCGGCATCATTTTTCATGATGCGAAGTAAGCTGCCCGCGAACTAGTTCGTGATCTTCCTGGTTCGCCTGCCGTGCACTTCTCTAGTCCTCGGTCTCAGGTCAGGCAACACGGGACTCCGGCTCGTCCTACTCACCGCCGCGGTCTTTCTCCGATTGGAATTTCCGGCGGAACTGTCAGAAAATAAAAGCTACTTGTCTGAACATGGCTTCCGCCGAAAACAACTTGTCTCCCGCAGAAAACGATTCTCCTGCCCGAAAAAAGCTCATCGCTCTTCGCGTCGCGCTTCTCAAGCTGCATAAAACGCTTCTTGACATGGAACGCCGCGAATACGAGCGCGCCAACGGCCATGTCTCCGTTGGTGAGCTTTTCCGTCTGGTCGTTGACCACCAACAATTCGCCTGGTTGCACAACATCTCCGAGTTTGTAGTTCGTCTCGACGAAACGCTGTCCGGCGAAGCGCCAGTCACGCCACCCGATGTCCACACCGCCATCGCGCTGGCTCGCAAAATGTTCGCGCCGTCCGAATCCGGCGATGCCTTTCAGAAAAAGTACTTCGACGCGATTCAATCCGATCCTGCCGTCGTGATCGATCACGCCGAACTGGCTCGTCTCTTTCAAAACGAGCCGCAGGACACCGGCAATACGCCGTGAGCCACGCAGCCCGGCCCGTCATTTCCTACCGCCGCATGCGCCGCTCGGAGTTTCCGTGCGGCACATTGCAGATCGCTCGCTTCCTGATTGGAAAAATCGTGGTTCACGATCTTCCGGAAGGCCGCCTTAGTGGCCGCATTGTGGAAGCAGAAGGCTATCCACCCGGCGATCCTGCCGGGCATCACTTTCGCGGTCCCACCCCGCGCAATCGCTCGCTCTTTCTTCGTCCCGGCCACGTGTACGTCTACTTCAACTACGGCATGCACTTTATGCTGAATGTCTCCAGTGAACTTCCTGGCGTTGGCGGAGGCGTCTTGATTCGCGCCATCGAACCACTCGAGGGCGTCGAACTCATGCAGAAGCATCGCCGCGCTCTTCCGCTGCTTGAACTGACTCGCGGCCCCGGCAGACTCGCAGCCGCACTCCGCATTGATCGGAGTCTCGATGGAGTGGATTTATTCGCCAAAAGAGCAATCTGGCTGGCAGTGCCCAAACCGGCCAAGTCGAATGGCGATGCATCAGCGGCGACGGACGTCGCTATCGCCACCACGGTGCGCATCGGCATCACTCGCGCCGCGGAACAACCTTTCCGCTTCTATGAACGCGGCAATCCCTTCGTGAGCGGACCAAAACGTCTGCTCGCCGGCGATCCGAGCAAGAGTATTCTGAAAGCTTAAAAATCGTCTCGTAAATAGCTTTGGGGGGTCGGAGCTTTAGCTCCGACATTGAGCAGCACTGCAAAGGGCTTCAGCCCCTGAGGAATTGCTTCGCCGAGCCGTGTAACCACGAGTAAGACAGGTTCCCGAGGATCGGGTTTTAATCGCCGCAGGCGTATTCGGCTTGTGCCGACAGCGGCAAAAACTCTTCCTGTCGCGTCGTCGATTTGGTTCCGCGTGCGCAGGACCTTGCGACGGGGTGACGTTTATTGCGGAGCTGTTCCCGCAGCCCTTCGCGGAGGCGCCGGTGCGCCCGAAATAAGCGCAGCCGCACGGCTACCGCCGAAATTCCCAGCCGCGCCGCCACTTCGTGCGTCGAATACTGCAGGACGTCGCGCAGCAAACAGATCTGTCTCAAATCCGGCGCCAATTGGGCGATGCCATTGGCAATCAGCCCACGCATCTCTTGCCGCGCATAGAGTTCTTCAGGATTGTCCGCGCGTGCGGGCAGCCGATTGCCCACTGTCTCTTCGGCTGACGACGAGCTTGGCTCCTCCAGCGACACGTGTTTGCCATCGCGGCGTTGCCGGATCAAGTCAATCGACGCGTTCGTCGTGATCCGCGTGACCCAGGCATGCAGGTCGTCCTTGCCTTCTTGCTGCTGCCCAGCGAATTGGCTGATGCGCGAAAAAGCCTTGAGCAGTGCTTCTTGATGCGCGTCTTCTGCGTCCGCCGGATTGCCCGTCATGCGCAAGGCCCGCCGGTACAAACCCGACGCATAAGGCATCACCATTTGGCCGAACGCTTCGCCATCGCCGGCTCGCGCATCCGCCAACACTCGCCGTCTCGCTGCCAGGTTCGCGGCAGCATTTCCCGATTCCGGGTGGTAGGCTCCGAGAGCTACGCTTGAAGCGCTCATGACTCCAGAAGAGTGGCATCCGGAGCGCCATGCAAGAAAGCCCGTAAGTCGTTGAAAACAGATAAGTAGATAAATCGGCTGCCTGACGATTTTTCGTAGCAACCGTCCGTTTGTGGGACGAGTTGTCGCGATTGCGGTCAACCGCTCGCCGACCTTACCTTTAACGAGGCATTCACACTGCTCAGGTGACAATGTCTATAAATCTGCTGGCTCAATTCCGCTCGGGTCGAGGAATCGCGAATTTCTCTCCGCGGTCCGCATTTAGTTGAACTGTCTTTTCGAAGTCGATTTGCGATAACAGCACGGAGTTCTGCCCACCGTAATTCGTCATGTAGTACAGGCGGGCGCCATCGAGCCAATAGTCCCGCAATCCGTACATCGTCCCATCCGTGAGCTGCAGAATCGCGTCCGGCTCATGCGCCGAGCGTCGATGATGGGGCACGGTGTCGACCGGATGCTTCGGTTCTTCTTCCGGGACTACGTCGGGGTGAAACTCCTCCGCTTCCGTCATGTCCGAACGAACGTCCGTCGCTTGCAAATCCTCATCGGAGGGCTGAGCATCCGCGAAATTCGGCGAGTATCCGCTGCCAAAATATGGATCGAACAAGTAGTCGCCCTGCAGACAGCTCCAGCCGTTTCCGAACCCATACCCGGTAAAAAATCCTTCGAACGGGCTGCAGGAACCCAAGTCCGCGAATCCGAAAAAGAGGCTGCTCCGCGGGCGAAACCCGAACACCGTGAGCGGCCGATGCGGCGTGATCAGCCGAACATCGTGACCTCTAGGGCCAGCCAGTTGCACGACACGTCCGTGCACCATCGCCGCACCCGCGAGCGGTGGCACTTGCCCGGCGCCTCGACCACTATTGCTTCCACGCGCTCCCGAACGGCCGCTGAACAAATGCCCCACCGAATGGCCGACCGCACTGCCCACTGAGCGGCCACCCATCGCATGACCGCCGCCAAAACTGCCTCCGCGCCCGCCACCGCCGCCATGTTGGGCTCTCGCGGGAATCGCGAACAGGAATAGTCCAGTCAGGATCGCCAGAAGTCTTTGGTTCATGGCCCACTCCTACCTGTCTCGACACTACTCCTCTCTAGTGCCAATTTCTACCGATCGCCCAAGCACACTGCTCCGCCGAAAGTTCTCCTTCCTTCGTGCCACGCTCTGGCATACACTTCGGCCAACTCGGAGGTCCCCATGCACACCACTCGCAGAAATTTTCTGGGAACGATCGGTGCGGCCGCCGCGATAGGCGTAGTGGGTCAACCCACCGAATCGGAAGCGCGCGTTCCTTCACCAAGCGAAGCTCCGCAACCCAACGCGCTCGCCGCACGGGCGCCCGCGGAAAAACAACTCTTCTGGGTCGCCGCCTCTACTCCCTGCGACAAAAGCCTCAATTTCGATCCCGAACTCTACAAGGATCTTCTCGCCTATCTGAAAGATAAAGGAGCCGATGGCGTCGTTGTCCTCGGCACCACCGGTGAGTTCCCTTCCTTCTCGGTCGCTGAGCGCAAAAAAATCGCCGACGTGGCCTTCAAAAATCGCAACGGGCTCAATATCATCGTCTCGCCGGGCACCGCGAATCTCCCGGAGACTCTCGAGCTCTCTCTGCACGCTCAGGAAAACGGCGCCGATGGCCTTCTCGTCGTCCCGCCCTTCTACTACAAGCATCCTCGCCTCGAAGGCCTCACCAAATATTTTTCCATGCTCTTCGAGAAGGTCACCATTCCTATCAACCTGTATCACATCCCTTTTGCTACCGGCATTCCCATTTCGCTCGACCTCATGCATAGCCTCGAAAAATTTCCCAATCTCGCCGGCATCAAGGACTCCAGTTCGGACGAAGACGAGTACCACAAATTCGTCGCTGAATTTCCCAAACTCAATATGCGCACCGGTACTACGCACAATTTGAAATACGCCATGGACAATGGCATGGGCGCGATCCTTGCCGAGGGCAACAATTTCACAGCACTCATCGCTGCCGTCTTCGCCGCCAAGCGCAACGGCAAGGACATTAATCCGCCGCTCGACAAACTCAGCGCCGCTCTCAAATTGCTCCGCGCTGGCGGCGTGGACGAATACGGCCCGATGAAATACGCCCTGAGCCTGCAAATGGGCACGCGCCAGTTCTATCAACGTCCGCCAAACACAGATGTCACTGAGGAGCAGAAAGCCACCATTCGCCAGGCGCTCGACGAAATCAAACGCATGGGCTGAACATCGTTCGAATCGGCAGCGAGGAGGCATTCGAAAAATATGTGTTGGAGAAAACGCACGAGCATCTGGTCGTTCCTTGCTTCGCTCGCTGTCGCCTTCATCTCCGCCGCTCCAGTCGCCGCGCAATACCAACCCAAGAACACCGAATGGCCCAGCTACGATGCCGACCTGGCCGGTACGCGCTACCGCCCTCTCGATCAGATCAACGCCTCCAACTTCAAAGATCTCGAAATCGCCTGGCGTATCAAGACCGACAGCTTCGGCAATCGTCCGGAATACAAGCTCGAAGGCACTCCGCTCATGGTCAACGGCGTCCTCTACGCCACGGCCGGCTCTCGTCGCGCAGCCATCGCTCTCGATGCCGCCACCGGCGAATTGCTCTGGATTCATGGCGAACACGAGGGCGCACGCGGCGCGAATGCTCCGCGCCAACTCTCCGGCCGCGGCTTGGCCTATTGGTCTGACGGAAAAGAAGAACGCATCCTCTACGTCACGCCTGGCTATCGCCTGATTTGCCTCAACGCCAAAACCGGCACACTGATTCCTACGTTCGGCAACAACGGCACCGTCGATCTAAAGCTCGACGACGACCAAACCATTTTCCCCGACCTGACCACCGGCGAAATCGGCATTCAGTCTGCTCCTGTCGTTGCCAAAGACACGGTCATCGTCGGCGCGGCGTTTCGCGAAGGCATGACCCCGCGCAGCATGAAAAATAACAAAGGCTACGTCCGCGGTTTCGATGTCCGAACGGGCAAGCGCCTCTGGATTTTTCACACCATCCCCAAACAAGGCGAATTCGGCTACGACACTTGGCTGAACGGTTCCGCGGAATATACCGGCAACACAGGCGTGTGGACGCAAATCACCGTCGACGAACAGCTTGGCCTTGTCTATCTTCCCGTCGAATCTCCTACCGGCGATTACTACGGCGGCCACCGCCAGGGCAACGATCTCTTCGGCGAATCTCTCGTCTGCGTCGACTTGAAAACCGGCCAGCGCAAATGGCATTTCCAGTTAGTCCATCATCCCCTTTGGGATATGGACATTTCTTCTGCGCCCATCCTCGCGGACATCGTTGTCGATGGAAAACCCATCAAGGCCGTCGCGCAACCTTCCAAGCAGGGTTTCCTCTACGTCTTTGATCGCGTCAGCGGCAAGCCTGTCTGGCCCATCGAAGAGCGCAAAGTGGAAGTGGGCAGCGTGCCCGGCGAGTGGTATTCGCCCACGCAGCCTTTCCCGACCAAGCCGCCGTCCTACAGTCGCAACGGTGTCGCCGAAGACGAACTGATCGACTTCACGCCCGAATTGCACGAACGCGCCAAAGAGATCGTCTCGCGTTACCACCTCGGCCCCGTTTTTACGCCACCTGTGGCCAGCAAAGCCGATGGTCCACTTGGCACGCTCACGCTGGGCACCGCCTCCGGCGGCACCAATTGGCCCGGCGGTTCTTACGATCCCGAAACGCATATCGCTTATCTCTTCGCTTGCAACTCCTGCGTTGAACCTATCGGCCTCGTTCCCGCGCCAAAAGAAGTCTCGGACATGCGCTACGTCGCCGGCGTCGCTGGGCAGGAAGTCACGGTGATGAAAGGACCCGGCGAAAACGCCGGCGCCGATTCGCCGATGCCCCCGAAAAAACCTGCGGCCAGCACCTATTTCCGTATGAATGTCGACGGCCTGCCGTTGATCAAACCGCCCTACGGCACCATCACCGCCATCGATCTCAACGAAGGCAAAATCCTCTGGCAAATTCCGCACGGCGAAACGCCCGACATCATTCGCAACTATCCGGCGTTCAAAGGCCGCGACATTCCGCGCACGGGCCAGCAGACCTACAACATCGGCACGTTGATCACTAAAACGCTCGTCATCGCCGGCGAAGGCCAAGTCAGCACCACCGCCGACCATCCCCGCGGCGCGATGTTGCGGGCTTACGACAAACAAACCGGCAAGGAAGTCGGCGCCGTGTACATGCCCGCGCCGCAAAGCGGCTCGCCCATGACCTATATGGTGAACGGCAAGCAGTATATTGTCGTCGCCGTCAGCGGCGGACCCTATTCTGGAGAATACATCGCGTACTCGCTGCCGAGCGAAAATGAATGAGCTAAGGGCACAGCACTCAACCGCGGAGCGCCGCAAATGACTAAGCGCGAGAGCGCGTTGTCCGCGCCACTCTTTGTAGTGGCGCAGCTTACTGCGCCTCTGTTCGGCAATCTCTCAAGAGTCTTGACGAGACACACCAGCGCATACCGGCCTCGCTCAACCCTCCGTTTAGCCGGACTGCTAGCCATCACGGCGATCTTCACCGCCGCCTACGCAAACGCTAATCCGCAGGACGCCGCCCCCTCCGATTCTCGCTCGGTCTGGGACGGCGTCTACACCGAAGAGCAAGCCAAACGCGGCGAACCCGTCTATCACAAAGAATGCGCGCCCTGTCACGGCGACTCGCTCGCCGGCGGCGAATCCGCTCCGCCGCTTTCCGGCGGCGCTTTTCTCGCGAACTGGAATGGCCTCACGCTCGGCGATCTCTTCGACCGCATTCGCAAAACCATGCCGCAAAACGCCCCCGGCAAACTTACTCGACAGCAAAACGCCGACGTCCTCGCCTACACGCTCAGCGTCAACAAATTTCCCGCAGGGAAAAACGAACTCTCCCGGCAAACCGAATTCCTAAAAGAAATTCGCTTCAACTCCAACAAACCCGAACCCAAGAAGCTCGGGACGAAATGACCAATCCTAGGATCAGCTTTTCGGGAGGGTGCGATTTCAGAGCTTGCGGCAAAGCCGCTGACTGGGTGCCGCACCCTTCGCTTTTAAGGGTGCGGTTTTTCCGGGAGGGCATGACTTCGGTTCACCCTGAGCGGCGAAGGGTCGTGCCGTAAGAGAGGCAAAAACAGCAGGCTTTAGCCGCGGAGGTGCGATTTCTCTCACGCGCAACACAGACAACTTGCACTCGCCCTAATTTCTAAAACGGAGGTCGACTCATGCAACGCATCAAGCTGCTCATTCCCGCTGTCGCTCTAGTCGCCGGGCTCGCTGGCTATCTCGCTGGCTACGCCGCGAAGCCCAGCCCGCAACAAGTCCTGAGCGGCCACATGGACGGCTTTTCTCTCGTCCCCGCTGCACAAGCGCAGGACAACAAGCCCGAAGTCCAAGCCTTCGGCTACAACTCCCCGCGCCAACCCGCTCTCGCACCCGATGCGCCACCGGTGATGTTCTGGAACATCGACGACATCCGGAAAGCTCACGAAGAGATGGCCGCGAAAGCTGCTGCGCTCGTGTCACAGGCAGGCACAGGCAGTTCGCAATCCATCGGCGGCGGACCGGTGCGCGTGCAAACGCGTAACTTCAGCATGTTCATGCTCTATCGCATGCATCGCGAACAGCCGGTCCTAAGCCTCACCAAAGTCAACAGCGTCTGGGACGACGCCGAAATGCATGCCGGCGCCTACGATTTCTACGTCATCACTGGCGGCACCGGCGAAATGATTGTCGGCGGAAAAATCGCCAATCAGCAAAATCTTATGGACAAGGCGGGACCGGTCCCTGGCGAATATCGTGGCCAGCCCATTCTCGGCGGCCAAACCTTCAAAGTGAAAGCTGGCGACTGGCTGCTCATCCCGCCCGACACGCCGCATCAACCCAAACCCGACGCCGGCGGCTTCAGCTACTTCATCATGAAAATTAACGTCGGCATCTACCCCTGGGCCCTGGTCCGCTAGCAGTGTACGGCCGCTTTAGGGTCATCCTACCGAGAATGACCGGCTGCCTGCAGCAAATTCAATCGCTCCTGTAGGGACACCGTTCATTGTGTCCCTCGATCGCTACCGCCCAACGAACCCGCAAGGCTCATCGGCGTTCCCCGCAAGGGACAACGTGCCGTCACCCATCAATGTGCCTCCGGCCTCTTAGCATCCGCCGCCAAATTCTCGTATACCTTCCCGCCCTTCATCACAAACACCACTCGCCGCACCGCCGTCACGTCGCGCAACGGATCACCATCCATCGCGATAATGTCCGCATCCATTCCCGGCGCGATCGCTCCAATGCGATCGCCCAATCCCAGCGATGCCGCCGAAATCGAAGTCGCCGACATTAACGCCGCCATCGGCTCCTGCCCGCCATCGCGCACTCGCGCGATAAACTCCTCGTAATTCCGCCCGTGCGCTCCGGCCACCGCATCTGTTCCATACACAATCTTCAAATCTTTGTGCGTCAGCGCCTTCTTGAACGTGTCCCGCACAATCGTGATGCCCTTCTCCATGAACGCAAATCCCTGTTCGTTGTAATTCCCGATGCCCATATATTTTTCTTTGTTCTCCAAATAATTCTGCAGCACCAACCCGATATTCGGGTCGTAGTACGTCCCATGCTGCGCCATCAGCGCAAACACGTCGTCGGTAACATACGCGCCGTGCTCGATCGACGTGCAGCTCGCCAGTGTCGCCGCTTTGGCCGACTCCGCCGAATGCGCGTGCACGATCGTTCGCAGCCCCAGCGATTTCGCCTCGCCGCACGCCGCCTGCAACTGCTCATCCGTCATGGTCTGCGCGCCGCCTTCCCGAATACTCTTCGACGCAAACAACTTGATAAAATCCGCGCCCTGCGCTTTCCTCTCCCGCACCAACTCGCGCAACTTCTCCGGCGGCCCGCTTTGTTCCGTTAGCGGCTCGAGCGACGTCAGCACGCGCGGCCCCGGAATAACTCCCCGCGCTATCGCGTCCCGCAGCTCTTTATCTTCCGGCGAACCCGGACTCTGAATCGTCGTGAACCCTGCGTTCAACGTAACAATGGCGTTATCCGTCGCATGCAGCATCGCCCGCGGCGGCGGCTCGTCTTTCCCCGCCAATCGGCCATTGTCAAAGTGCCACCAGAGATGCGCATGCGTGTCGATCCATCCGGGCGTAACCGTTAGCCCGTGCAAGTCATAGACGATGGCACCCGCCGGCGCCGCTCCGCCAACCCGCGCAATCTTTCCGCCCTCCACCACAATCACAGTGTCGCGCAGCGCGCCTCCGCGCCCATCCATCACCGTCGCCGCCTTCAACACCACCGCCCGCTCCTGCGCTCCGACGCGCAACGGCGCAAACGAAACCAGTAAAACAAAAATCCCAAAAACAGGGCGCCAAGATTTCCTCATCAGAGTCTCCAAATGA
>Ga0335079_10000449_pt1 | contig 47260 bp, 39 predicted proteins | sample Lox_Sample_33_FD_206719 | JGI IMG/M metagenome (GOLD analysis project Ga0335079, IMG submission 206719) | Soil microbial communities from Loxahatchee National Wildlife Refuge, Florida, United States - Lox_Sample_3.3 | ecosystem: Environmental > Terrestrial > Soil > Wetlands | place: USA...
TGGAGCACAGGGCACAGCCGTTTAACGTACCCGGCGAGGAGTGGCTAACGCCTCCATTGCCGGCGGAGGCCTTCGGGAATCCCACTCCGGCGATCCGCGACTTCCTCGCGCGAAAGGGAATGCCGCAGCCCATCGCCTGCTTCTCGCAGCCAGCGCACCTCAGTGGGGGAATCGAGCGAATCCGCCGCAAGACCTACATCTACTGCAACGGCGCTGAACCCACGGTATTCACGCCTCTTTACGAGAGGCTCAAAGACAAGCCCGGCTGGATCGCGCGCACCCTGCCGTGCGGGCACTTCCCGCAGATCGACATGCCGGAGCAGCTGAGCGCACTATTGACGACAGCTGCCTGAGGTTACCCAGCTCGCGTGCCACACTCGCATTCGAGAGGCACTCCGGACTGGATACGCCGTCTCAGTTCCCGTCGAAGACTTCATTGGAATTCCCGCCAGCCTTGGATCACCCAAACGGTGCGCTGTGAGCTTTCGAAGGCTAGGCGTCCTGTGCGGCGTGGTGGCTCCCCTGCTTTGGCTGTCACTCATCGGCCTGGCAGGAGCAATGCGACCGGAATTCAGTCACGTTTCACACTACATCAGCGAACTTGGGGAACGCGGTAGTTCAACGGAGTTCCTCATCCGCTATGGCGCATTCGAATTCACGGGCTTTCTCTATGTCTGTTTCGCCGCCGCGTTGCTGGCGATCTTTCGGGACGGATGGTACGCCGCGTTGGCTGCAGGACTCATCGGTCTTGATGGCCTTGGTCGGTTCGGTGCCGGGGTATTCGCCTGTGACCCTGGCTGTGCCGGAGTATCCTCGACCCAGGAGCTGCATCACTTGTTCGCCACGCTCGGCTTCTCCTCAGGGATCCTTGCGACATTCGCTTGGGGTTTCGCTGTCCACCGGCGAGGTTGGCCACAGCCAATGCTCTGGTACTCCATCGGTACCGGCGTGCTCGCGCTGCTCTTCCTTATCATGATGTCGTGGAACCGTAGTACCCTGAGCACTGCCGGGCTGTTCGAACACCTCGCCACGGCAGTACTCTCGGTGTGGGTTCTGGCATTTGCCGCGCGCTTGATGCGCTACCCGAGTATCACCGCCGCGAATTCCCGATAGCTCGGCCAGGCGTCGCTGCTTGTGAGCTGGAAATCTCGCCGGCTCACGGCGGTCGCGTCCGCCGCGGCCACCATGTGCGCAGCCATCGACTATACTTCGCGCGTTCATCCAGACAAGCACAGCATGCGCACCGTCAGGCTTCCCTACATGAATAAGATCCTTCGATCGGTCACTGCCCTGAGTTTACTCATGCTCACCGTCGGGCTTTGCGGTTGCTCCGGCGTCTCCGTCAAAGGCACTTGGCAGCCTGAAGCACCCCGCAACCAAAGCTATACGAGGCTGCTCGTCATCGGCGTAACCCCGGACCGGGATCTGCGGTGCGCATTCGAGTCCACCTTCGCTTCCCAGCTCAAGAGCCCCTCGACGACGGTGATCTCGAGTTGCGCCCAGATGGGTGCCGAGGAGGCGCTGACCCGTGAGAACGTCGAGCGCGCCGCCGCCGCCGTCCACGCTGATGCGGTGCTCGCAACGCGCCTGGTTTCCGCACAGACCAAGTACAAGGAAGGTAACGGCGATGACACGCGCGGCAACTCGGTTTACAAAGCGACTGACTTTGCGTATGGCGCCTACGGCATGCCGGTTACCGAGCTCGACTTTCAGACCGCACCGCCGCTTACTTCGCTCACGAGTTCCCTGCACGTCCTGACGCGGGTCTACGAGACGCGTGGCGCGAGGTTGATCTATACGATGGATACCGTGGCCAAGCGCCAGGATGTTGACTCGACCGAAGCAACGCTGATGACGATAACAGCGCCGACTGCCGACCGGCTGCGACAGGCCGGATTGATCCGCTAACGTCCTCGAAAAGCGGCGACGCGCGTTCGGGTGTTTGCGGAGATCGCCCTGTGCCGCAGGCGTGTCCGCTGCGCGACTAATGCCGCCAAGCAGCCCGCTTGAGTGCATCTGCTAAAGCCGCAACCACCTCGGGCAAAGTCATCACCTCGGTATCGACATCAGCCTCGGTATGTGGGAATACCTGAACCTCGACGTCAGAGTGTTCGGTTTCATGCTCGGCACTCGCGATGGAGCCCATTAACGCGTACGACACCGTATCCTGAAAGTAGTAGACAGCTGTGTCTGGGTCATCGTCGGAGAAGATATTGACTCCAACGTAGATCATGGGCTGCACGCCTGGAATGGTGCGCGTGGCGTCCGCATACGTAACCCTGTAATACGGCGTGCCAATGGTCAGGTTCTCTGGGGCCATTTTAAGTTCTAATGATTGGTCTGAGCGGTTCGCGCCGGGCCAATCATCGTAATGCCGACGGATGAGTCGAGGTCCATGCCAGGTAGTGCGCTGACCACTTGTTCGAGGGCAATCCTGCGCCCTATGAGTCTTTCTGGTTTCAGCTGCCCGTCGCGGATCATCTCGAGCATGGCCGGATAGCGATGCGCCTGCATCCCGTGGCTCCCCAGAATCTCCAGTTCCTTTGCCACGACCTGGTCCATCGGCAGGGTCGGTCGGCTCGCCGTCCCGAGGAGCAGGCCGATCTGGACGTGCTTGCCGCGCTTTGCCAGACAAGCGACTGAGCTGAAGCATGTTTGCGCGCTGCCGCGAGCGTCGATGGACACGTCCGCACCGTGTCGCGTCAGAGCGCCCACCGCCGCAGCCACGTCCGCGTGTTCACGTGCATTAAGCGTTGCATCGGCGCCGATCGAGCGAGCGAACTCGAGCTTGTCGTCGGCGACATCGATGGCGATGACCCGGGCACCCAGCGCGCGTGCAATCATGATCGCGGATAGTCCGACACCACCGCAACCGTGCACCGCGACCCATTGTCCTTCTGCGACGCGCGCTAGGTCCACCACCGCGCGAAACGATGTAGCGAAGCGACAACCCAGGCTCGCGGCGGTTTCGAAACTCAACTCGTCAGGCACGCTGACTAGATTGAGATCCGCGCGATGGATCGCGACGTACTCGGCGAATGAGCCCCAGTGCGTGAAGCCAGGCTGCAACTGGTGGTCGCAGACCTGCTGATTCCCGGAGCGGCATGGCCTGCAGGCGCCGCAGGCGCAGACGAACGGCACCGTGACGCGATCACCGACCCTCCAACGACTGACGCGCTTGCCTGTGGCGGCAATCTCGCCCGCGAGCTCATGGCCCGGAACGTGCGGCACGCGAATATCCGGGTCGTGCCCCATCCATCCGTGCCAATCACTGCGGCAAAGACCGGTTGCCTTCACCGCAATGACAACACCGTCATCGGGAGACACGGGATCGCTGACATCCTCAATGCTGAGAGGCTCGCGGAACTGATGGTAGAGAGCGGCTTTCATCGCAGGTCATGTTACGCCGGCCGTCACATTCGGGGGATTCGAAGCGGACCGCACGCGGTCGGTGGTGGCCCGACGCGCCGTAGATCCGGTTCAAGGTGAGCTCGGTCTAGGGGTCCGCGCGCAGCAGGCCGGCGCGCGAAATCGACCGTGTAGGCTCTTTAGCCAAAGTCCATGCTTTTCAGCGTGGTATGGGCCTCACTCGCATGAATCTGAGCTCTTGAGAACTCGGTTTCGAACACCCACAATAAGCGTGACTACCCTGAATCCGTGCCTGCTGAAGGCTTTATGACACCCGAGTCTTTACCACGAAATCTTGAGCGCATGGGTGAGGGTCACAGACGCGTCGTGATCGGATTGGCAGCAGAAGCACACGTGCCCGTGGACATCGTGGCCGACGCCTACCGCCGCGAGTTGCTCGAGCTCGAAAGCCGCTCCCGCGTCATGCATTTTGTGCCGATCATCGCTTCACGGCGTGTACGCCAACGACTACGTAAACTCGCTGCTCAGTCGAACCAATAGGACTGAGTCAGGGCCAGTCGATCATGAAGCACGCGTGCGCGCATGTGGACAAAGTGCGGGACGTCGTGCCCAGTGCGCTTGGCTGCGAGGAGTGCCTGAAGACCGGCAGCATGTGGGTCCACCTGCGGCTGTGTCGGATCTGTGGCCATGTCGGTTGTTGCGATGACTCACCGAATCGTCATGCCCGCAAGCATTTCCACGACACCCAGCACCCCATCATCGAAGGTTACGATCCTCCGGAGGGATGGGGCTACTGTTACATTGACGACATAACCTTCGATTTCGGGAACCGCAGCACACCGCAACGCGGACCCATTCCACGGTTCGTCTAGGCAGTCTCGGTTGATGCGTGCCGCGGCGGTTGAGCCATGCCCAGTCTGTGCTGTGTTTCTGGCTCTGCCTCGCTCGAGCCTTTGATCGCCGAAGCGGCGAAGACTCCTCTGGCGCGTACGCAGTCTTGCGTCACCAGATCATGCATGGATAACATCACCAGCGGAGAGACCCGTGGCAATCAAACGTCCATCCAAGAGCTTAGGAACACCGGTACGCAAGTCTGTGACGTCGCCGGGTTTGCGCCATGTCGACGTCAGCGTGCCGCATCAGATGGTTCCAGGCGAGCTCTACGTCGGGTGGCTGTGTAAGAGAAAGTCCTGCGGGCTAGTCATTGCGATTTCGCCCCCGCCAACCGCCGGCAAGCCAGGACTTACTGAATCCGGTGACCAGCTTGCCGCCATCAAGTGCCCCCACTGCGGAGACGAGGACCTGTACCGCTGGAGCGCCCGCGGTGAGCACAAGTACGCACCAGGTGGTTCTGCGACCTGATTAGGCTCCGATCTGCGCTTCTCTGAATTAAAATAATATCTTTATCTATCAAGAACATAACATCCGCTGATTTCCAGACAGTCACACCACGAGCACCGCACTGGCAGCCAGGAGGTCCGCCTCGATCTGATCGTCGAACTGTTGACCGGCAGCAATTGAGGGATCCCACCATACCGACCAGTCCTTGGCTTTGATTGCAGCCACCAAAGGCGCAACCCGCGCTTTGTCGCTGCGAGAGTAGGAAACGAAGATCGGCCATGCCGTAGTTCCAGGTCAGATTGCCAGCCGAACCGGTAGCTTAACGCGCCGGTGGCTGCGGAACCGACAGTCCCGAAATTCCGTGCACGGAGCTGATTGTCTGGCGGTGGAGTCACCTGCGGGGGCTCTCGAACGGCACCGCGCCCCGCACCTGTCGTAGGCTCTCCTGAAACGCCTCACCGCAGTTGTGTAAAACATGAGTGACTCTCCCAACGAGCCTGAGCGCCGCGGATTGGGACTTGCGGGCCACGTCACCCGCCGCGATTTCCTCAACGGCGTACTGGTTGGCGCGGGTTCCGCCTTGCTTGGCTCCCCAGGCACGGCGGCACAAGCTTCGCAGGGAATGCTGCTCACGGCTGCAGGGGGCCGCGCCGAGCCGGCTCCCGTGGAAGACACCTTCACCGGCTATGGTGGCGTGGGTGACTACGCGCGCGCCAACGGCAACACCTGGCCGGTTGTGCAGGCCGCACACCGGCTTCGCGACGGACAATTCGACGCGGCCGCGCTGGCAAACGCCAAAAGCGGCGGCGATTTTGACCTCGTCGTCGTCGGCGGTGGGATTGCAGGACTCAGCGCAGCGTACTACTTCCTCAAGGCCGCGGGTTCCGGCAGGCGCGTGCTGCTGCTCGAGAACCATGCAATGTTGGGCGGCGAAGCCCGCCAGAACGAGTTTCTCATCGACGGCGAACGACTGCTGGGCCCGCAGGGCTCCAATGACTTCAGCGTCCCTCAGCCGGGCAGCGGCTCAGTGCTCGATGAGTTCTTCGCGGAATTCAAGCTGCCGCGCGACTACCAGTGGCAGGTTTGGGATCGCAAGCTGCGGCCGCTGCGCTTCGCGCGCGACAACTACTCCAACATGGACGGCTTTCAGGAGAGCCAGGTCGACGTCGGTTATTTCTTCGGCATACAGGGCTGGCGCAAGAACATCTGGGCCAATGCCCTGGCGCAGACGCCATTCTCGGCCCGCGCGCGACGTGACCTGCTGAAATGGCGCGCCAGCCACGCCCCGCTCAGCGAGGCGGAAGGCCGTCGCCTGGATACGCTCAGCTACCGCGATTACCTCGAAAAGGTCTGCGCTTACGACCCCGCGGTCACGCGCATGGTCGAGCCGATCGTCGGGCTGCTGAGCGGCGTCAGTACCGATGCCGCCTGCGCCCGTCTCGGCCGCCAGCTCGTGGAAGCCCCTGAGCGACCAATGGCCATTTCCTTTCCCGGCGGAAATTCGCCTTTTCCCCGGGCGCTGCTGCGGGGATTGCTGCGCGACAGCCTGCCGGGAGACGACTTCAGCTCACTGATGTACGCACCGGTCAACTTCGACACCCTCGACCGCGACGGTCAGTCCATGCGCTTGCGTCTCAATGCCACGGCGCTGCGCGTCGAGCACGTAGGCGGTCGCTCCGGACGTGAGGCGCTCGCCGTTGCCTATGAGCAGGGCGGCACGTTGTTCAGGGTGGGTGCGAGCGCGGTGGTGATGGCCAGCGGCGGCTGGATCAACAAGCACCTGCTGGTCGACATGCCGCCGGACTTACGCGCCGCCTATGAGCAGTTCGCCTACGCACCTGCACTCATCGTGAATGTGGCTATGCGCCAGTGGCGCTTCCTCTATGACCTTGGCATCACGGCGTGCCGCTGGTTCGATGCGGACGATGGCATCGGCTATTGCTGCAACATTCGCCAGAACATGGTAACCGCAGGCCATTCACCGCTACTGCACCCGGATCGGCCCGCCGTGCTGTCCTTCTACATGGGATTGCCGATCCCAGGCCTGCCCGCGGCCGTGCAGGGAGCTACCTCCCGCGCACGCTTGCTGGCCACCCCTTATGCGGACTTCGAGCTGCGCATCCGCCGGCAGATGGTCGCAATGTTCGCGAGCCACGGCTTCGAAGCCGAGCGCGACATTGCCGCCATCGTCCTGAATCGCTGGGGTCACGCGCGGCTGATTGAGCCCCCGGGATTTCACTACGGAGTGGAGGGAAGACCCAGCCCGCTCGAGCGGGTGCGCGAAGGCTATGGCCGCGTGGCGATCGGCCACTCGGAGCTCAACGGCGCCCAGCATTGGGGTTCAGCGCTGGAGTACGGCAAGCGCGCCGGCGAGCGGGCGGCCGCCATGCAGCAGTAGACCACGGCCGCCGCTTTGGACCGGCCGCAACCGCGGCTACTGCACGCTCTGCGCTCGCAGCGACTCGACGTTACGGGCGTTCAACGAGGATCCCTTGCTCCCAAAGCGCGCCGTGACGTAATTGGCCACAGCCGCCACCTCATCTTCGCTATAGCTGCCGCCGAACGCCGGCATGTGCAGCGCCTCTGCGGCGGACGAATGTTCCTCGCCGGCCAGCACGATCTGAACGATGTTCGTCGCCGCGGGGTCGTTGACGGCACGCGTGCCGGTCAGGTCGGCCATGGCAGACAGCGGACTGATGCCGCTCCAGCCATGACAGCTGGCGCAAGCACCCTCGAACACCTGCTTGCCGAGGGCGTTGGCTGCGCCGGGGCCTTCGCTATGGGAGAAATCCGCTTTGGCGGCGATCGCGGCCGGCATTCCCGGCGAGCTCACGGCTGGCACGGAACGCACGTAGGTGGCGAGAGCGCGAATGTCAGCGGGATCGAGCTGGCTCAGGCTCGCCTCTACGACCTCGCCCATCGGCCCGGTAGCGCTGCCGCGCCCGGGCGCGTGACCGTGCGTGAGGTAGCCGACGAGCTCATCCTCGCTCCAGGCTCCGATACCCGTGCCGCGATCGGCGCTGATGTTGTATGCGTGCCAGCCGCCGGTGATCGCACCGCTGAACTTGCGCCGTTCATTCAGCGCATACGCGAGATTCCGCGGTGTATGGCATTCACCGCAATGACCCAGAGCCTCGGCCAGATACGCGCCACGGTTCCATTCCGGGCTCTGCGAACTGTCGGGGCGGAATCGCTCATTGGCGTTGAAGAGACCCGACCACACGGCCATGAGCGATCGCTGGTTGAAAGGGAAGGCAAGCGTACTCGCGCGGCCGGGAGCAGTGACCGGCTTGAGTGCGAACAGATAGGCCTTGATAGCCAGCACGTCAGCGTCGGTCATGTAGGTGTAGGAGCCGTAAGGCATCGCCGGATAAAGACGTGCGCCGTCGCGGCGTACACCGCGCCGTACGGCATCGAGAAACTGGGCGTCGGAGTAGGCGCCAATGCCCGTCTGCTCATCCGGAGTGATGTTGGTCGAATAGAGGGTGCCGAAGGGCAACGGAAATGCCAGTCCTCCCGCGAAGGGTTCACCGTCGCGGGCGGTGTGGCACACGAGGCAGTCAGCGGCCTTGGCGAGGTACTCGCCGCGCCTGACGGCGGACTCGCTCGCGAGGCCAGGCGGCACGCCCGTCGGATCCTTCCCCTGGTACTGGGCGAGCGTGACCTTCGCCCCTTTGGAGAATCCGGTCGGACCCGGACCGCCCACGAGCCAGAAGCCGGCAACGACGAGCAGGGCCAGGACGACCAGCACAATCTTCACCCAGACCCGCATGCCACCGCCTTGTGCAGCCAGGTTGGAGGTGCTCATGTCGTACCCCGTGCTAAAGCGGACCGATCAATGGGAAGACGGCGCAGCGCGACCCCGGTTGCCGCGTAGATCGCGTTGCGCAGCGCGGGCGGTCCGGCGGTGACGCCGGTTTCGCCGATGCCGCCGGGGGCCTCCGCACTGTCGATGAGGTAGACGTCGATGGCGGGAACCTGATCGATGCGCAGCATGCGGTAGTCGTTGAAGTTCGACTGTTCGACCCGGCCGCCTTTGATGGTGATCTCGCCGTACAGCGCGGCGGTGAGCCCGAAGATGAGTCCGCCCTGCAGCTGCGCCTTGACGGTGTCCGGGCTCACGGCGATGCCAGTGTCGACCACACAGGTCACGCGCCGCAGGCGCACCTCGCCGAGCGCGTTGACTTCGGCCTCGACCACAGTGGCGATGTAGCTGGCGAAGGCGGTCTGCGCACACACTCCCCTTCCGGTACGCGCCGGGAGCGGCTGGCCCCATCCGGATCTTTCTGCTGCGAGGTCGAGTGCCGCCCGCAGGCGCGGCGTCTTGCCGAGCATGTCCCGGCGAAACGCGACCGGATCCTTGCCCGTGGACCGGGCAAGCTCGTCAATGAAGGACTCCCTGGCAAAGACGTTGTTATTCGGGCCCACCCCACGCCAGAAGCCAGTCGGCACCGCCGGCGGCTCAGCCCGCACGTACTCGACGTGCTGATGCGGGATGTCGTAAGGATTGTCCGCCGCACTGTCGATGGCGTCGCCGTCGATCCCCTTCTGAAACGCGGGAGGCAGCCAACGCGCCAGGATGGAGGAACCGGTGATCTTGTAGCGCCAGGCCTCGATGCGACCGTCCTTCAGCGCCGCCGCGATCGTGTCGCGATACACCGGGCGGTAGTAGTCGTGACGGATATCCTCCTCGCGTGTCCACACGACTTTGACCGGTTCGCCGTCCAACTGCTGGGCGACACGCACCGCCTTGAGCGCCATGTCCGGCTCGAGGCGCCGCCCAAATCCGCCCCCGATGTAGTGGTTGTGCACCGTGACCTTCTCGACCGGCAGACCCGTCAGCTTCGCGACGGTATTCTGTACTCGGGAGATGACCTGCGTACCCAGCCACACCTCGCACGAGTCCTTGCCCAGCTGCACCGTGCAGTTCATCGGTTCCATCGTCGCGTGCGCGAGGAAGGGCATCTCGTAGGCGGCTTCGTGCACCTGCGCACCCTGCATGGCCTTGTCCACATCACCCTCGGACTTTGCGACCGCCCCCTCCTTGGCACTGGCCGCGCGCAGGTCCTGCCAGATGGCGGCAGAGTCAACAGTCGCATTGGGACCGCTGTCCCACGTGATCGCGAGGGCATCGAGCCCCTTCTTTGCGGACCACATGTGATCTCCCACGACTGCCACGAGATCATCCGCGACGATGATCCTGTGGACCCCGGGGACCTCACGGGCCTTGCGATCGTCGACCGCTTTCACCCTGCCGCCGAATACCGGGCTGGCGGCGATGGTGGCAAAGCGCATGTCAGGCAGCATCACGTCGATGCCGTACGTCGTCTTGCCCACCACCTTGTCTGGGGTGTCGTAGCGGTGCTGCGCCTTGCCAATCAGGGTGAAGCTGCGCGGATCCTTGAGCGTCGGATTTTTTGGCACCGGCAACTGACGGGCCGCTGCCACCAGCTGCCCGTACTGCAACTTGCGCCCGCTCGGCGTGTGCACGACTTCCCCCTGCGCCGCGGCACAGGTCTCCACCGCGACCCGCCACTGCCGCGCCGCCGCTGTGATCAGCATCGCGCGTGCCGTCGCCGCGGCCTGACGCAAGGGGGTCCAGAACGCGCGGATGGAATTGGAGTTCCCCGTGACCTGGATGCCGAACGCAGGATTTGCGTATAACTTGTCGCTCGGCGGAGCATGTTCGAGGACCACCTGCGCGTAGTTGGCATCGAGTTCCTCGGCCAGAATCAAGCCGATTGAGGTGTACACGCCCTGCCCCATCTCAACCTGTGGCATGACAAGGACAGTCCGCCCGTCCGGCTCGATCCGGATGAACGCGTTGGGTGCGAATTCGGCATCGCGTGCCGGTGCTGCCCCGGAACCGGCACGCTGCGGCAGGTAGAACGCGAGCAGCAGTCCCGCGGCCGCCGACCCCTTGAGAAGCTCGCGCCGCGACAGCCGCGAGCGAATGATTTCTTGCTGCATGCAGCTAACCTGGGCCTTCAGCGCCGGCTGCGCGCTTGATCGCCTCGCGAATGCGCACGTAAGTACCACAACGGCAAATGTTGCCTGCCATGGCCGCGTTGATATCGGTGTCGTCCGGATGCGGCGTCGACGACAGCAACGCGGCCGCTGACATGATTTGTCCCGACTGGCAATAGCCGCACTGAACCACCTCGAGGTCCAGCCAGGCCTTCTGCACCCTGGCCCCGACTTCCGTGGCGCCGACGCCTTCGATGGTGGTCACGGCGTGCCCGACTGCCGCGCTCACGGGGAGCAGGCACGAGCGCACTGGTTTGCCATCCAGGTGTACGGTGCACGCGCCGCACTGCGCGATGCCGCACCCGAACTTGGTGCCGGTCAGGGCCAGGATATCCCGCAACACCCACAGCAAGGGCATGTCATCGGGTGCATCAACGGCATGGTTCTGGCGGTTAATTGTGAGTTGCTTGTGCTCGGGCATGTTGTTTCCCCGACTCGCCGGAATCCAGACATCTGCGCAAAAATAGCTCGCAATGGACGCAAATGCCAGAGGCTAGGAGCGATACGGTCGTATACATTCACGGCACCCGCACGCTTCAATCGGATATCCCTCGACTCGCCAGCTCAAGGGCTCGGCGGCCGTTTCCGCTCTGTCTGACACCCCGTGCGAACGGTTGTGTGCTCGACACGCCGGATGCTTTCCCTGCACAGTGACGTGCGCGAGGCGGCGCCGGGGTGAGAGCCCTCAAGGGCGATGTACTAGCTCGCAGCCAATGCAGCCGCTTGCCGCTCAGGCTCCGGGTTCAGCGCAGACAACACGCCAGGGACCAAGGTACTAGGTACAAGATGGCGCTGCTTGGCGCAAAATCGCGGCGCAGCGCCGTTCGGACGAAAAGCCGCCAGCCGAGCCTGGCGGTTGTATTCTGGTAGCGCAAAATTCATAACAAGAGCTCCCGTGTCCAAGGAGATTCGATGACGAACGCCCCGTGGTCTGGAGCCATGCTAAGTGCGCTGGCAGCGACGCTGCTCTGCGCCTGCTCAAAGGTTCCGCCCGCGGCCCCTCCGGCCCCCGAGGTATCAACGGTCACGGCAGCTCCAAGGCCGGCAATCTTCACGGTCGATTACGTCGCCACGACCGAGGCGATCAACACCGTCGAAATTCGTCCCCGTGTCACCGGTGTACTGGAAAAACAAGTGCCGATCGAGGGTGAGCACGTGAGCCCCGGTCAGCTGCTGTTCGTGATCGACCAGCAGCCGTATGTGGCGGCCCTGGCTCAGTCCAAGGCGACGCTAGCGCAAAGCCAGGCAACGCTCGAGCAGGCACAACACGACTTAGCGCGCGCGCAGGCGCTGGCCGTGATCGATGCCATCAGCCAGCAGGAGCTCGATGCCGCCGTCGCGCGTGCCAAGGCCGGGGTCGCAGCCGTGAACGCTGGCGAGGCCGCGGTCAAGACCGCCCAGCTGAATCTTGGCTACACCACGATCATGAGTCCGATCGCGGGCGAGATGGGGCGCGCCCAGCTGCGCGTGGGAGGACTTGCGACCGCCAACAGCACGCTCCTCACGACGCTCTACCAGACCGATCGCATGTACGTGAACCTGAGCATCAGCGAGGCGCGCCTGCTCGCACTACAGCGTCAGTTCGGACGTGCGCTGAATCAGAACAGCGCAACGGCTCCGCCGTTTCGGCTTTTCCTGGTCGATGGCTCCGAATACCCCGAGGCCCCGAAGCTCAACTTCATCGCACCCGCGGTTGACGAGCGAACCGGTACGCTCGCCGTGCGGCTCGAGGTCCCCAATCCGCAGGGTCTGCTGCACGCCGGACAGTTTGCGAGAGTGCAGGTCGCCGCAATTCAGGATCCGCACGCCATCCTGCTGCCAGAGCGTGCCATCCAGGAGCTGCAGGGCAAGAACTTTGTCTGGGTCGTTGATGCTGAAGGGAAGGCACAGCAGCGCGACGTGCGCATGGGCCTGCGCAACGGCGAAGACTGGCAGGTGGAGGACGGGCTGAAGGCCGGGGAGGTTGTGGTCGTCGATGGCGTACAGCGCCTGAAGCCCGGAGTCGCAGTGAAAGCTTCCGCGCTGGGTGCCGCCCCCGCAAGCGCACCGGGTGCTTCCGGGAGCAAGTCATGATCGATCTCTTCATCGATCGGCCCATCTTCTCCACCGTGATCGCGATCATCATCACGCTCGCGGGAGCGGTATCGCTTGCGACCTTGCCGGTTGCGCGCTTCCCGCAGATCACCCCACCGACCATCGTCGTCTCGACCGTGTTTCCGGGTGCCGACGCCGCCACCATCGAACAATCGGTGGCCGCGCCGATTGAACAGCAGGTCAACGGCGTGCCGAACATGATCTACATGGATTCCAAGAGTGCCAACGACGGCACTTACTCCCTCAGCGTGACATTTGCGGTCGGCACCGATCAGGACATCGCGTCCATCGACGTACAGAACCAGGTTGCCATCGCACAGCGCCAGTTGCCCCAGCAGGTGCTGCAACAAGGCGTCTCGGTCGCCAAACGACAGCCGCAGATATTGCTGGCGGTCGCGATCGGATCGGACGACCCGCGCTTCGACTACCTGTTTCTCTCCAACTTCGCAACCCTGCATGTGTACGACGCGTTGGCGCGCGTGCACGGCGTCGGGCAGGTAGTGGTGCTGGGCGCGCGCGACTACGGTATGCGCATCTGGCTCGATCCGGGGAAGATGGCGCGCCTCGGTGTCACCACCGGTGACGTGCGCGAGATCCTGAATGAGCAGAACGTGGTCGCACCCGCCGGCACGGTCGGCGGCGAGCCCGCGCCCGCCGGCCAGCAGATGCAGTACATCGCCCAGGTGCACGGGCGGCTGTCGACGACCGCCGAGTACGGCAACATCGTGGTGCGCACCGGGCCCGACGGCGCGATCGTGCACCTGCGCGACATCGCGCGCATCGAGCTCGCGGCCACCGATTACTCCCGCTCCACCAAGCTCAACGGAGTCCCGACCGCAACGATTGGCGTCTACCAGTTGCCGGATGCCAACGCCCTCGAGGTTTCCAAGAACGTACGTCGGGTCATGGATCAGCTCGCCGCCAGCTTCCCCCCAGGTATCCACTACACCATCCCCTTTGATACCACGCTGTTTGTATCGGAGTCCGTGCGTGAGGTGGTCAAGACGTTGCTCGAGGCCGGAGTACTGGTACTGCTGGTGGTGTTCGTATTCCTCGAGAGCTGGCGCGCCACCCTGATTCCGATGCTCGCGGTACCAGTGTCGCTGATCGGAACCTTCGCCGCGTTCGGCGCGCTGGGCTTCTCGCTCAACACGCTCACGCTCTTCGCCCTGGTGCTGGCCATCGGACTGGTCGTAGACGACGCCATCGTCGTAGTTGAGGCTGTCACGCAGATCATGGAGAGCCGCAAGTTGCCGCCGCGCGAGGCCACGAAGGCGGCCATGAAGGAGGTGTCGGGGCCCGTGATCGCGATCGCACTGGTGCTGATTTCCGTGTTTGTGCCGGTCGCTTTTCTCGGCGGGCTCACCGGTCAGTTCTATCGGCAGTTCGCGCTGACACTCGCCATGTCCGTCGGCATCTCGGCGATCGTCGCCCTCACCTTCACGCCGGCACTGTGCGCACTGTTGCTGCGGCCGCCCGAGGAGTCGCACTTCGGCGGTGCGCTCGGTCGGGCATTCGCGGCATTCAATCGTGCCTTCGCCGCATTCACGGACCGGTACACGCACACCGCGGCCGCCGCGATTCGCCACGCCGCGCACGCCATGGCCCTGTTCGGCGTGCTCACCGGAGCCGCGCTCTGGCTGGTGCACGCACGCCCGACGGCATTCATGCCGGAAGAGGATCAGGGTTACCTCATCAGCCTGGTGACACTGCCGCTGGGCTCATCCTTGCAGCGTACTCAGGCGGTTGCGGATGCCTTCAGCCATCAGCTGCGGCAGCAACCGGAGGTTGACAACACCGTTTCCATAACCGGGCTGAATCTCCTCACCGGTACAAACTCTTCCTACGCCGCGACGATTTTCTCCATCCTCAAGCCGTGGGGAGAGCGTTCCGGCAAGGCTCATGGAGCGCTCGCCTTGGCGGCGCGCGCCAACGGCATCGGCGCCCGAGTCAAGGAGGGCACGGTGCTCACCCTCAATCCTCCCCCGATCCCCGGAATCGGCACCGCCGCCGGCTTTGAGTTCATTCTCGAGGATCAGTCCGGCGGCGATGTCTCGAGGTTTGCCGGAGTGCTGGCGGACTTCCTGGCTCAGGCCAATCAGCGCCCCGAGCTGACGCGCGTGTTCAGCCAGTTCAACACGCGTACGCCACTCATCGAGTACGCGCTGGACCGTGAGCGCGCCAAGACCCTCGGCGTACCGCTGTCGAATATCTTCGATGCCCTGCAGTCATTTCTCGGCGGCTCGTACATCAACGATTTCAATCTCTTCGGTCGCACCTACAAGGTCACTACGCAGGCGGAAGCCAGCGCGCGTACCCAGCCAGAGTCGGTGAATGGCCTGTACGTGCGCACCGTCAAGGGTGACATGGTGCCGCTATCCACGCTCGTGACCATCCGGCCGAAACAGGGCCCTGAGTACATCGAGCGCTACAACGTCTACCGTGCCGCAACGATCAATGGTTCGGCTGCCGCCGGCTTCAGTTCCGGGCAGGCCGCGCTGGCCGCGGAGCAGCTGGCACGTACCCTGCCGGCCGGCTACGGCTACGAATGGACCGGCACCACCTACCAGGAAAAACTCTCCAGCGGACAAACCGGCATCATCTTCGCGATGGCGATCACATTCGTATTCCTGGTGCTGGCAGCCCTTTATGAGAGCTGGGCGGTTCCCTTCGCCGTGCTGCTGGGGATCCCCTTCGCGGTACTAGGCGCATACACAGGACTCACCCTGCGCGGCATGGCAAGCGACATCTACGCGCAGATTGGTCTCGTGATGCTCATTGGACTGGCAGCAAAAAACGCGATCCTCATCGTCGAGTTCGCCAAGCTCGAGTACAAGCGAGGCAAGCCGCTCGCAGATGCGGCCATCGCCGGTGCCCGCCTGCGCTTGCGACCGATCCTGATGACCTCGTTTGCCTTCATCCTGGGCTCGATGCCGCTCGCCCTCGCCACTGGAGCCGGCTCGGGCGCACGTCTGGTTCTGGGCACTGCCGTCGTATTCGGCATGAGCGTCGCGACCTTGATCGGCATCTTCATCATTCCGGTCTTCTACGTGCTGGTGCAGACTCTGTCGGAGCGGCTGCGGGGCAGGCGCATCACCGGGCAGGAACCATTGCGGTGAGGCGCCTTGGTTTCTGGCTGCCGCCCATCGCTACTCTAGCCCTGGCTGCCGGCTGTGCGCTCGGGCCTGACTATCACCGCCCGAAGCAAGAAGTTCCGGAGAACTACCGCTTCGAGGAAAATGCGGCACCCAATTCGTTTGCGGACCAGGCTTGGTGGCACGTATATCAGGATGCGACCCTTCAGGCGCTGCTGCGCGACGCACTCGCTCACAACATCGATGTGCGCGTCGCCGCCACACGGGTCGAGCAGGCCGGGGCGGTCGTCGGCTTTACGCGGCTGCAGCAACTACCCCAGGCCTCCGTGAGCTTCGCCGCCGAACGTCAGCGATCCTCGCAGTCCACACTGCCGCCGGGTGCCGCACCGATCGGCAACCTCTTTTCTGCCCAGGGTAGCTTGTCGTACGAGATAGATTTCTGGGGCAAGTATCGTCGCGCCAGCGAGGCGGCCCGGGCTCAGCTTCTGTCCAGCGAATTTGCCCGCGAGGACGTCATGGCTGGCCTCATCGCGGGTGTCGCGACGTCCTACTTCACGCTGCAAGCCCTCGATGAGCAGGTCGCCATCACGCAACGTACCATCGAGTCTCGCCAGAAATTCGTCCAGCTTACCGAAGGGCAGCACGACCGCGGCACGGTGTCGGGGCTGGACGTCGCCACCGCCCAGGCGCAGCTGGCGACCGCAGAGGCGAACCTGCCGGATCTACAACGGCAGATAGCACAGCTCGAGGACCAACTGAGCGTACTGCTGGGTCACAACCCGGCAACGATCCTGCGGAATGCCGACGGTGCATTGAAGCGCATGGAGGAGCCGGACCTGCCGCCGGTACCACCCGCTGGCTTGCCTTCCACGCTCCTCGAGCGACGACCCGACGTCCGCGAGGCCGAGCAGGCCTTGGTCGCCGCGAATGCGCAGGTGGGCGTGGCGAAGGCGAACCTGTTTCCGACCATCACACTCACCGCAGCCGGCGGCAGTGTGAGCAGCGCACTATCCAACCTGTTTACCGCACCCGCCAAGGCCTGGTCCGCCGCTGGCAGTGTGCTGCAGCCGCTGCTTGATCCGCAGCGTAGCCTCTACCAGCTGGACCTTGCGGACGCCCAGAAGCGGCAGGCGCTGCTCGAGTACGACGGGCGCGTGCGCACGGCCTTCCAAGAGGTGTCGGACGCACTGATCGCACGACAGAAGTATGCTGAAGTGGAACACGCGCTGCAGAACGGCGTCGATGCCCAGCGCCGGGCCACCACCATCGCCCTGGCCCGATATCGGGTGGGCAGTGCTTCCTACTTCGACGTGATCAACGCCGACCGGGACTTGTTCGCCGCGGAACTGACTCTCTCGACCGCGAATCTCAATACGTTGCTGTCAGTCGTGCAGCTGTATCGCGCTCTCGGCGGCGGCTGGCAAGACCCGCCCGCCGCCGAGACCGAGGCGGCGCAAACGTCCACAGCAGGCCACGCCGCCGCGCCGCACTGACGCACCACCCGACCCCGGAGCGTTTTCGCGCACGCCACCCGGGTTAGCGAGCAATCTAGGTGTCCGGCGCGTCACTGCGTAACCGGCTCCCGACCTTCGGCCCGGCGCAGCTCGCCGAGCCGCGTATAGCCCTCGTGTTTTGATTAGCGCCCGGGATGCAGCCGACGCACGATCTCCTCGAAGCGCGCATCGCCCCTCAGCGGCGTGAAGTCTGGGGCTTGGGTGCCGCAGAAGGCGCCGCGCCACGCCGGCGCAGCCCTCCGCCGCCGCCGAGCACTGCGAGGCCCAGCAAGAGGATACCGGCGACAATCCAGGTGCGCGGCCGCCGTGTTGATGGCGGCCGCCACGCTGGCGCGGGAACGTGTGCGAGAACGACCGGCATCAGGAAAGGCCGCCCCGCCGCCATGTCGTGTGTCCAGTCAGCCGCAAGCTTCCATTCGCGGAGGCGCGCGTCTCAACGGCTCGAGATCAGCGGCAGGAACAGCGCGCAGGTGCGGATCTGCCGCCGTATGGGGGTATCCCACGCATCCCCGCCGCGCAACTCACTCTGGTCGATCCAGACCTCAATGCCGGCTGACTTCAGGGCGCTCTATGCGCTGCGCTGCTTCCGAATCTTCTGACGCATAGCTTAGAAAGACGGGCTTCGACTCGCGTCCCACGCCCAGCCCTCACCCCCGTGGGCGTTAGCTTAGCCGATCTTTCGCTGCCCGCCGGACCTCTAAGTCAACTGCTCCCATCGTCTAAGAGGGTAATACGTTGCCCGCACGCGCGAATGCACATTCAGCTCGTCTGCAGGCAGCGATTTTCCGGGGCCTGTCAGTGTCGCTGCGTCTCAGCTCACGACAATTTCGAGACGGGCTGTTGCGGCGATCACTGTGCATGGACAGAATCAAGGAGTTGCCAGTTGCTCCGGACGGCGCTGGTTCCAATTCAACTACCGTGAACCTGGCGCAGACACCTATGCATCCGAGGGTACCCGTACCGTGAGTGCCCCCGGTAAGCGAGCGTGGAACTTCCTGACGCGCGTCGTCGAGGGCTGGCTGCAGCACGAGGGAGCCCGCCTGGCGGCTTCGCTATCGTTCTATACGTTGCTGTCGCTTGCGCCGCTCGTGATTCTGACCATTGCGTTGACCTCGGTTGCCCTCGGGCGCCCGGCAGCCCAGGCGGTACTGCTAAGTGAAGTCGGGCAGCTCATGGGGCCGGACGGAGCCCGCGCGGTCAACACCGTCATCACTTACGGTAAGGAACCACACTCTGATACCTGGGCCTCGGTCATCGGCATCGTCTTGCTCCTCTTCGGAGCGTCGAGCGTCTTTGGTGAGCTGCAGTCGGCGCTCAACAAGATCTGGGAGGTGCGTCCGCGCACCGGCAACACCCTGCTGGGGTTGATCAGATCCCGCGTGTTCTCATTCGCGATGGTGCTGGCCATCGGCTTCATGTCGCTCGCGTCACTGATCATCAGTGCCGTCCTGGCGACTCTCGGCACTTACTTTAACAGCGCGCTGCCAGCTCCGGCGTGGCTTCTTATCACGCTAAATTCCGCCGTCTCGTTCGGCATCATCACTGCGCTGATCGGCATGGTCCTCAAGTTCGTTCCGGACGTCCGGATTGCCTGGCGTGACGTCTGGCTCGGAGCGACGACGACGGCGCTGCTGTTCACGATCGGCAAGGCGCTGATCGGACTGTATCTGGGCAAGGCCGCGGTCGGCTCCGCATACGGCGCGGCGGGCTCTTTCGTCGTGGTAGTGGTCTGGGTGTACTACTCCGCCATGATCTTCTATTTCGGCGCCGAGCTGACGCGCGCACGGCGCTTGCATCGCGGCGACTCCCGGGAGACATAGCCCGCGCGGGTTGGCGGCCGTAATCCCAGCCCGCACGCTTCACTCGATGGACCGCTACCTGCCTACCCGAGGGACCTCAATCGGCGGAGGTGTCGTTCCAGGCTCCAGCGGGGGGCGTATTGCGGACCGGCTCGTCCTTCGAGCCGGTGCGTGCGATCTTGTCGGCGTCCGCGATGCCACGCTTGACGCGCCGCGGTCCGCGCTTGTACACGGAGCCCGCTTCCGCGAGCTCGAGCCGGGATCGGTGCGCGTGCTCCTCCGAGCCGGTGCCTCTGGACTTCTTCGCAGCCATCGCCTACTTCCTCCTCGCACACGGGCCAAGTGCGCCCCAAGCAGACTCCGTAGTGGCGTGGCGATAAATCGGCCGCGCGGCATTTCCCTGTCAGCCGCGTCTCACTCCGAGCCTTGAGCGCAGCCTGGCGGGTTCCTGGAGTACGCGGCCGCCGCAGCTAGGCGGTCGCGCTCGCCGCGCCCAGGAAGGCGTGGATCTGCGCGACGGCCGCCGCGCCCTCACCGACTGCCGAGGCCACGCGCTTGGTCGAGCCGGCACGCGCGTCACCGACGGCAAACACGCGCGGCAGACTGGTTTGCAGGGGGTACCGACTCGGGCCGCCACGCGAATCGGTCCGATCGGCCCCGGTCAGCACGTAGCCCTTGTCGTCGAGCTCGACGCATCCCTCGAGCCATCCGGTGTTGGGTTCGGCACCGATGAACATGAACAACTGCCGCACGGACAGCTGCCGCAGGCTACCGGCTTTTCGGTCACGGATCGTGATCCCGTCCAGGGTGCCGTTTCCGGGACCACGCAGGACATCCACCTCCGAGCCGGTCGCGATATCGACGTTGGGCAGCATCCGGATGCGATCGACCAGGTAGCGCGACATCGAGGCCTCAAGACCGTTGCCGCGCACGATCATGGTGAGATGCTTCACTTGGGGAGCGAGGAACACGGCTGCCTGCCCGGCCGAGTTTCCGGCACCGACGAGCGCCACTTCCTCGCCGGCGCACAGCTTCGCCTCAGCGGGCGAAGCCCAGTAATGGACGCTGCCACCCTCGTAGGCCTTGAGGTCGGGGATGGCGGGCCGCCGGTAGCGCGCCCCCGAGGCAACCACTACCGTCTTGGCCCTGATGGTGCCCTGCTCAGACAGCGTCAGGCGGGCGAGGTCATCGCTGTCCCCTGCCGAGCCAGGCCCGCACTGCAGCTGCGTCGCGCGCAACGGTATCGCGACGCGCGCACCGAACTTGTGCGCCTGGTTTAGCGCCCGCCCCGTGAGCGCCAGGCCGGAAATTCCGGTCGGGAAGCCCAGGTAGTTCTCGATGCGCGCCGAGGCGCCGGCCTGGCCGCCGAGGACCTCACCATCCAGCACCAACACCGACAATCCCTCGGAAGCGGCGTACACCGCCGTCGCCAGGCCCGCGGGCCCCGCGCCGATGACCGCCACGTCATAGAGCTCGTTCGGCTTCAGCGTCGGGGTGATCCCGAGCCAAACGCCCGCCTCCTCGTTGGAGGGCCGCTTCAGGACCCGGCCGCACGAGCAGATCAGCAGCGGCAATTCCGCGGACGGAAGATTAAGGGCCTCGATCATCTGGCGGCCGCGGTCGCTGCTGCAGTCGATGACCAGGTGCGGATAGGCGTTGCGACTGAGGAAGGTCTGCAGACGCAGCAGATCCGCTGAGCCAGCCCGGCCGAGCAGCACGGGGCCGACGCCGCGCTCGAGCAGACCGACTCGCCGCAGGATGTACGCGCGCATCACGAGCTCGCCCAGCTCCGCCGAGCCGATGATCAGTGCGCGCAGGTGGTCGGCGTCCAAGGGGATCGCCGTGCAGCCGTTCTGTCCGGCAATCGCACCGGCGAGCGTCGGGCCCTCGGTGAGCTGGTACAGCTCTCCGGTGAATTGGCCGCTCTGCAGCACCTGCAGGGCCGCCTCCTGTTCAAGCCCGTCGCGACCGAAGATCTCCACCGAGCCCCGCGTCAGGAACCACGCGGGCACGGAGCGCTCGCCGACCGCAAACAGCGACTCCCCGGGGGCGAACTCCCGCGCCGGGACCTTGGCAAAGCGCTTGACCACCTCGAGCTGCGCCTCCGTGAGCCTCGGGAAGCGCTGGGCGCTGCGATCCTGCGACGGGACCATCGCTTCGACCTGTTGCGCGCTCCTCATGTGCGACACATCCTTCCTGGGCTTAGGCCGTGCATTGGCAGTCCGAAGTTCAGGTGTCCATCATGCGCCGAAAGGGGCCTGCTGAGGGCTTTGTGCAGCTGCGGCGTGCAGCGGGCGATCGAGGGGCCGCTAAACCGCTGAATCGCCTTTGAAAGTTCGGACCTCAGGGTAATCCGCGAAGCGGGTGGTTCAGGAGAGCGTGTATGAGCCGAGTAGAAGAGTCACCGACGAAGTTCCCGCGGACGGAGCCGGATGCGGCCCGGGCGCCGAAGTGCCGCACGATCGTGCCGCCCTCCCCCGGCGGATGGTCTGAGCCGGTGCTCTTCGAATGGGAGTTGGCGGCGGAGTCCTGGACGGACCAGCATCCGCACAGCGAATACAACTTCGTGATCGAGGGCGAGCTGTTCGTCGAGTCCGGCGGGGTTACGGTGGAGGCACGGAGCGGAGATGTGGTACGCGTGCCCGCCGGGGCGGTCGGTCGCTACTGGGCCCCCCGCTATGCACGACTACTGGCGATTTATGGACCCAGCCAGGGCGAGCCCAGCCAGCGCCTGGGCTATCAGAAGCTGGCCGGCGGCAAGCCCTAGGGACCGGTGTAGCCTGCCCCGCGAAGCACTTTACCCGGCAGGGCCCCAGTCATGCGGCCCTGCTCAAGCACCGGTACGCCATTCACCAAAACGTAGGACATGCCCTCGGAAAATCGGTTGGGATTGTCGTACGTGGCGACATCCTGCACGGCGTTCGGGTCAAAGATCACCAGGTCTGCCCACATGGACTGCTTGATCACGCCGCGATCGGCCAGGTGCATGCGCTGCGCGGCCAGTGCGCTGAACTTGCGGATTGCGTCCGCGAGCGTCAGCTGACCCTCCTTGCGCACGTACTTGGCGAGTATGCGCGGAAAGGTGCCGTAGGCTCGTGGATGTGGATGGTCGGCGCCGAGGATTCCGTCCGGGGAAGTGGCCCAGCTGTCGTTGTCGATGGCTACCCATGGTTGGCGCAGTCCGAGGGTGACGTCGCGCTCGTCCATGCCGAAGACCGCTACCTCCGTGGCAGCCTCATCCTTGATGAGGAAATCGAAGATGGTATCGATCCCGTCCTCGTGCCATTCCGCGGCAATCTCGTTCAGCCGTTTGCCCTGGTACTTCAGCAACTCCTTGTGGCTGACGGCGCAGATCAGCACGTCCTCGGGACCCTTGATCTCGAGCCATTCGTTGTCCCAGTCGCCGTTGGCCGTCGTCATGTCCTTGCGCATCCGCGTACGCAGCGCCGGATCCTTCAGGCGCTGGACGAGCTTGTCCTTACCGCCATCATTCGCCCAGGGCGGAGTAAAGGCGGACATGCGGTTGCTCCAGGCGGTGTAGGCATAGGTGTCGGCGGCGACGTCGACCCCCTGAGCCCGGGCCTTGTCGATGCGCTCGATCACCTGCGGCATGCTGCCCCAGTTCTTCCGGCCCGAGGTCTTCAGATGCCAGATCTCGATCGGGATCTGCGCCTCGCGCCCGATGCGGAAGGTCTCTTCGAGCGCGGCCATCTCACGATCGCCCTCGTCACGCATGTGCGTGGCATAGATACCGCCAAAGCGCGCCGCGACCTGGGCCAGGGCCACGAGTTCCTCGGTACCTGCGTAGGGTGCCGGCGGATATTCGAGAGCGGTGGAGACGCCTACCGCCCCCTCTCGCATGGCCTGCTCTACCAGTTCCTGCATCTTGTGCAGCTCGGCGCTGCTCGGTGCCCGATTTGCGTAGCCGATCACCATCTCGCGGATCGAGGTCGCACCGACGTAAGTGGCGAAGTTGATGCCGATCCGCTGCCTTTCCAGGCGTGCGAAATACTCCTGCAGCGTGCGCCAATCGACCTTGACCTGCAGATGGTCATAGGTGGACTGCCGGTCCTTGATGATGAGGTCGTTCAGCGGCGCGACGGATTCGCCCTCGCCGGTGATCTCCGTGGTTATTCCCTGGAATATCTTGGAGGGTGCGCGCGCGTCCACCAGCAGGGTGAGCTCAGACTGACCCAGCATGTCGATGAAGCCCGGCGCGACCACCATGCCGTGCGCGTCGATGATGCGTGCCGCATGCGCGCCGCCGAGCCGGCCGATGGCCGCGATCCGACCGTCCTTGACCGCGACGTCCGCGCCATACCAGGGCGAGCCGGTGCCATCGATGACATGGCCGTTGCGGATGATCAGGTCATAGTCCGGCGTCGCGGCACGGGCGCTTCCGGCAACGACGAGGAGCGCAACCGTAAGGCGCAGGCAGGCGTGAAGACTCATAGTTCAACTTTCGGCTTCGAGACGATGCTGACGCGGCCCGCACCTTATCATCGACCGTACGGCGGTGCGCGTTTCGCGTTGCTGAGCGACTAGCCCCACAGTTGCGGCAATGGCGGGTACATCAGGCCATGCTCGAACCGAATCGCGGGCGAGCTGTCCAGCCGCTGCAACAGGGGCCCATCGAGGTCAACGTAGCTGCACTGCTGCGCAACCAGAAAGGCAGGCGCCATGGCGAGCGAGCTGCCGCACATGTTGCCCACCATGAGTCCCAGACCGCGGCGGCGCGCCTCGGTACAAAGCGCGAGCGCTTCCGTCAGGCCGCCGCACTTGTCGAGCTTGACGTTGACGTACTGATACCGGCCCATGAGTGCGGGAAGCGAGCCGCGGTCCGTGCAGGATTCGTCCGCGGCCAGCGGCACGCCCGTCGCCAGGCCCTCCAGGCTTGCATCATCACCACGCGCCAGTGGCTGCTCGATCAGCTCCACGCGTAGGGCCTGCAACTGCGGCCACAGCCGCTCGAGCAGGCCGCGTGACCACGACTGGTTCGCATCGACCAGCAAACGCACCGTCGGCAGCTCTTCACGCACGATGCGGACTACGTCGATGTGGCGCTCGGCGTCGAGTTTCACCTTGAGCAGCGGGTATCCCTGAGCGTCGCGGGCCCGGCGGCGGGTATCCGCCTCGCTGCACAGTCCTATGGTCAGCACCGTCGTTACCGGGTGAAGCGTCTCGAGCCCGCAGGCAGCGTAGGCGCGCGTGCCGGTTTCCTTGGCCCGCAGGTCCCACAATGCGCAATCCAGTGCATTGCGCGCCCCGCCCGCAGGCAGCAGCCGCAGCAGCTCTTCCGCGGTTACGGAGTCGTGCAGTTGCGGCGCGACACTCGAGAGCTGGGCGGCCATGCTGGCGAGGGTCTCGCCGTCGTAATCGACCCCGGCGGCCTCGGCGCGGCCGCGCGCGCCGCTGCTTCCCCTGAGCTCAACCATGAGGACCGGCACGTGCGTTATGCAGTCCCTGGCGGTCGCGAACGGCTCGCGCAGCTGCCATTCATGGCGGCGGGTGGTGAGCGAGATCATCTCTGGCGCAACGCCTGGGCGAGATGCACGACCCCGCCGCGCAGCGGGTCACCGACCGGCAACGACAGCTCACGCTCGAGCCGGCTCCGGTATGCCAGCCATTCGCTCTCGGTGAGCCCGGATGAGTTGATGCTGAGGCCGATGCAGCGGATGGCTTTATTGGTGAGCCGGCCTGCCCGCAGGTAGGTCTCGATCACCTCGCCCAGGGGCGGGATGGGGTAATCCGGATACTCCTCTATATGGGTGCGCCCGGGTTCGTGGCAGAGCACGATGGCATCGGGCTGGGATCCGTGCAGCAACCCCAGCGTGACCGCCGCGTAGGCCGGGTGATAGAGCGAACCCTGGCCCTCGATGACGTCCCAGTGGCCCGGATCGTTGTCGGGGGAGAGCACCTCGGCCGCGCCGGAGACGAAATCCGCAACGACGGCGTCCATGGCAATGCCGGTGCCGGCAATGAGAATGCCGGTCTGGCCGGTCGCCCTGAACGTGGCCGCGACGCCCTCAGCCTGGAGCGCGCGGGTCAGGGCGAGCGCGGTGTACTTCTTGCCGAGCGCGCAATCGGTGCCGACGGTCAGCAGCCGGTTACCGCGCCGCCTGCGACCCGTGGCTACGGGTATTTCCTGGGTGGTGTGGCGTACATCGACCAGCGCGACGCCGCGCCGCTCGGCGGCAGTCCGCAGCCGGGGGAACGATCCAAGACGGGTGTGCAAGCCACTGACCACGTCCAGCCCGGCTTCGAGGGCCGCCTCCAGGTCGTTCTGCCAGTGCTCGGGAAGCCGCCCACCGGTCGGGGCCACTCCGATCACGATCGATCCGGCACCCTGACTTGCCGCATCACTCGGGGACAGGCGCGGCAGGCCGAGGGTGACGCGTCCCTCGGGATGCGACCACTCGGCCAGGACGTCCGACCGACACCAGTCCCGCAGGCCGAAGGCGGTCTTGCAGTCGGACTTGTGAACTGCATCGCCGAGGTAGAGCAAATAAGGTTTCCGGAGAACATGCATGGGACGGCCAGCGCAGCTGCGGCACCTGATGATGCCATATCGACCACAGTGTTCGGCCGCAGGGCTCGAGTGAAGCGGGCCTGCGCCGCAGGCCAACGGGGCGATTGTCGTGGCCGAATCGGGCGAGCCTGCTTCATCGGACGTGCGGACAATGCGGCCTTAAGGCATCCGTGTGCCGCACCGCAAGACGAGCACGCGTCCGGTTCTTGCCGATGCGCCATGGGCGCGCGCATGCTTGCGCGCTTCCGCCTGGCACGGCAGCCGCTGCGCAGGCACACACTCAACCGACGTGGGGGATTCGAACGATGAAAACGCTATTCCTTCCGCTCTTCGCGGCAATGCTCGCCACCATGAGCGCCGCGGCGCTCGCCGCAGGACCTGACCCGGTAGTCGGCACGTGGCAGCTGAACGCCGCGCACTCCACCTTTACCGCCGGACCCGCGCTGAAGAGCCAGACGCGCACGTATACCCAGTCCGACGGTGGCATCGCGCTCGTCATGAAGACGGTGACGGCCGATGGACACGAGGTCACGACGCAGACCGCCTACCACCTGGACGGCAAGGACTATCCCGTGACCGGCACGCCCGATTACGACAGCCTTTCGGCCAAACAGGTCAATGCGCGCACCGCCAGCTTCACCCTGAAGAAGGGCGGCAAGGCAGTGGGTACCACGACGCGAACGGTATCCAAGGACGGCAAGCTGCTCACATCGAAAACCAAGCTGACGACCGCACAGGGAGACAAGAGCGAGAGCGTGATGGTGTTCGACCGCCAGTAGCCGCAGGCGGCGACCGCCGGCGCTGCGGCGGTCGCCCCCCTGCCCTGTCCGGGCACTACGAGGCGTGACGGTGCGCGGCGCCTCTAGTCCTTGATAAAGCGCAGCAGGTCGGCGTTGATCTGCCCGGCATGCGTGGTGCACATCCCATGCGGCAGTCCCTTGTATACCTTGAGGGTCGCGTGCTTCACGATCTTCGCGGACAATAAGGCGGAGTCGGCAATCGGCACGATCTGATCGTCATCGCCGTGCATGATCAGCACCGGCACATCAAGTCTCTGCAGGTCTTCCGTGAAGTCCGTCTCCGAGAACGCCTTGATGCAGTCGTAGTGCGCCTTGATGCCGCCCATCATGCCCTGTCGCCACCAGTTATCGATCACGCCCTGCGAGACCTGTGCACCAGGACGGTTGAAACCGTAGAAGGGCCCGGCCGGCAAATCGCGATAGAACTGCGCCCGGTTGGCGGCCAGCGCGGCGCGGAAGCCGTCGAATACCTCGAGCGGCAAGCCGCCAGGATTCTTCGCGGTTTGCAGCATGATCGGGGGTACGGCTCCGATGAGCACCGCCTTGGATACGCGGCCACGCTCCGCGCGCGCAACATAGTGGGCCACCTCGCCGCCGCCGGTTGAATGCCCCACGTGAATGGCCTGCTTCAGACCCAGGGCCGCCACGAGCTCAATCATGTCGGCTGCGTACGTGTCCATGTCGTTGCCCGTCGCTGTCTGCGTCGAGCGGCCATGGCCGCGCCGATCGTGGGCAATCACGCGGTAGCCCTGGCCCAGAAAGAACATCATCTGGTTGTCCCAGTCATCGGCACTCAGCGGCCAGCCGTGATGGAACACCACGGCCTGTGCGCCGGGCGAGCCCCAGTCCTTGTAAAACAGGGTGGTACCGTCTTTCGTTGTGAGCGTGCCCATGTGGATTCTCTCCGTGATTTTTGAGGTGACCCGACTCTGCATCTCGACGCGCGGGAGATTCGCAGAAGACTCGTCGCCGTACCATCGCGCCGCGCAGCTCGCCAAGCACCAGGCCGTGCTCACGCTGCTATACAAGTGTCTGAGGGCCTCCGGTCCCGACGATGCGAGGGCGACGCCGGGACTTGACAGTTGCACCGCAGACGTCTGCGGGGCAATCTGAGTCGCACCCGTTCAAATACGCGTGGAGTCCGGGCGTGAACACAGCCCTAACCGTCAACCGGCCGACGCTGCAGAACATCGCTCTGGTGGCGCTGTTCTGCTGTCTCGGAGGCTGCGCGCACCATCGCGCGCCTGCCGGAAGCGAGCCCGCCACCGGTGCCGGTCCTGCGCCCACGCCCGCACCCGTCACTCCGGCTAACACTGCCCCGCCTGCTGGCGAAGCCCCGACGCCTGCGGTACCCGCTGCGACCGCCCCGATCGCGACAGCGCCTGCCGCTGCACCCTCGCCGGTACCCGCTCCCCAGGCGCCTGCCAGCACGTCTGTGCCGAAGCCCGCCAACGAAGCGCGCGCCCCAGCAAAACGCAATCCGGGTGCCGCCGGCGCGGCTGTGTCCAGCGCGACCACCGCGCCACCGCCGGCTGCGCCGGTCGCCGCGCCGGGCAGCGGACCGCTGGCGCGCCCCGGTACCCCAGACACTGCCCTCGACCTCGCCGGGCTTGAGCAGCGCCTGCGTGACACGCATGCGATCGGCGTGTTCACCAAACTGTCATTGAAGAACCAGGTCGACGACCTGCTGACCCAGTTCAAGGCCTTCCATGCCGGAAAGTCCAAGGCTACGCTGTCGCAACTGCGTCAGAAGTATGAGCAGTTGCTGCTGAAGGTAGTGAGCCTGCTTCAGGACGACGACCCGAAACTGGCCAGTGAGGTCTCTTCTTCGCGCGAGGCGCTCTGGGGAATCCTCACCGACCCGAAGAAGATCGCCAACATCTGACGTGCGTAGAAAGCGAGGTAGCCCATGCCCATGCCCGCGCCAATACTCTTCCGCTTAAGTCCACTCGCACTGCTTGGCGTGACCCTCCCAGTGGCGGCGGCAGATCCCTCACCCGGCCAGGACCTGAAGGCCACCATCGTGCTCAACGGATTTCCCTGCGACCAGGTGGTCAACTCAAAACGCAACGCCGACAGCGACTACACGGCCGCCTGCAAGGACGGCAACCGGTACCGGGTGTTCGTCGATTCCACCGGCCGCGTCATCGTCAAGAAACTCTGACCGCGGGCTGTGCGCCGGAAAAGGACCTGCAGCTTCGTGGCTGCCACAAGCTTTCCGGTGAGCCCTCAGGAAACAGAGCAAGGTACACGACTAACGCAGCTCGGTGCGCAGGCTCGCGATGTGCTCCGGGCCGACGCCACAGCACCCGCCGATGATGTCAGCGCCATCTTGGCGCCACTGCCGCGCCCAACCCAGATAGTCGGCCGGGCTCAGGTCCGCTCGCAACGCGCTCAACTCGGCGTTCGCGGCGGCATCCGCGCGCTGCGGAGCAAACGCATTGGCATAGGCTCCCAGCCGTACGACCGCGCCCGACCGTGCACCCACGGCCTGCGTGGCCTCGATGAGGGCCGGACCGATCACTTCCGGCTGGCAGCAATTGAACAGCACGGCAACCGCACCGAGCCGCGCGGCGCGCCGCACGGCCGCAGCGACCGGCTCGCCGGAACGCAGCCGACCGCGGCTCGGGGCACCCGGCTCATCAGCGAGCGTGAATGAGACCCACCAAGGCTTGCCGGATCCAGCCACAAGCTCCCCGACCAGCTGCATCTCCGCCTCGCAGCTGAGCGTTTCGGACAACCACAGATCCACGTAGGGCTCTAGCGCGCCGATGAGCCGCTGCAGGATGGGACGGGCCGTGCCGGCGTCGAACAGGTCCGGACGATATGACCCGCAGGGAGGCGGCAAGGACCCCGCCACGCGGACCGTGCGCGCGGCTGCCGTCACGGCCGCGCGCGCCAGGTTGCCGGCCAGCGCCGCCAGTTCCGCTCCCTCGCGGGCAAACCGCTCGGCGCCGATGTGGAACGGCACCACGGCGTAACTGTTCGTGGTGATGACGTCGGCACCGGCCACTACATAGCGCCGGTGCACCTCGCTGACAGAGTGCGGGGATTCCATCAGAGCCAGCGCCGACCACTCCGGCTGCCTGAACGGAGCGCCCATGCGCATCAGCTCACGGCCGGTTCCCCCATCAAGCAGTGTCAGTGGCTGGCTGTCGATCACAGCCGCTAGTGTGGCCGCGGCGATGCCGCCGCGCCAGCGGTGATGGCTGCGCGCATTGGGGATTTGGGCGCGCTGCCGGCACGCGGTGGTCATCGGCTCTGGGCGTGATAGATTGCGTTGAGGCTACGATCTGCACCAGGAACCCACATGCCCGCCCCGCAATCTGGTTTGATGCTTGAGAACAGCAGCCATCCGGCACAGCGCGCCGCCGCGCTCTCGGCCCGCTATGCCTCGGATCGTGCGCGCGAGGCGTGGCTGAATCTGTATGCGGAGGATGCGGTGATCGAAGATCCGGTCGGGGTCTCGCCGCTGGATCCGAGCGGGCGCGGCCAGCGCGGCCGGGAAGCCCTGGCGCGCTTCTACGATCAGGTCATCGGCCCGGGGCGCATGACGTACGTCATCCGTGAGTCCTATCCGTGCGGGGACGAGTGCGCCAACGTCTGGAGTCTTACCAATGCCCTGCCCGGAAATGTGCTGGTGACGGTGGATCTCGTGAGCATCTACCGCATCAACGCCGCCGGCAAACTGCTCTCGATGCGCGCGTTCTGGAGTTACGCGCAGGTCGAGGAGAAACTGAGGCAGGCGCTGGGTGCCTGAAGGCCAACACGCTCTGGAGCCCGCCCCGCGCGCGCACGCATCCGCACCGGAGTTCGACTATCAACCGACGCTGCGGGGCCAGCTGCTGCAGCTGCGGCCGCTGCGCGCGGATGACTTCGGTGATCTTTTTGCCGTGGCCTCCGATCCGCGCCTGTGGGAAGGGCATCCGCAGCGGACGCGCTACCAGCCCGAGGTGTTCGCAGCCTTTTTCCGCGAGGCGCTGGCTTCGGGGGGCGCCCTGGTCGCCGCCGACGCGGACTCCGGACTGCTCATCGGCAGCTCCCGCTACCACGACTATCGGGCGGATCGCAGCGAGGTGGAGATCGGCTGGTCGTTTCTGTCACGCTCGCACTGGGGCGGACGCTACAACGCGGAGATGAAGGCCTTGATGCTGCGCCACGCCTTCCGCTTCGTGACCGCGGTGGTGTTCCTGGTCGACCCTGGGAATTTGCGCTCGCAGCGCGCCCTGCAGAAGATCGGTGCCGTACTCCAGGGGCGGCGCCACGATTACTTACGACGTGAGCGTCTCTGTTTCCGCATCGCGGCTGCCGAGTGGAGCCAGCGTGCAACTGACCCAGGCGCGGCAGCCAGGGCACCTCCTGCCTAGTGGCTCCACTCGTAGAGCGGCTTACCCTTATCCACGACGTGCACCGTGAGGAGCCGCAGCGGTGTATTGCCTACCACCGTGAAACCCGCATGCGGCACATCGCGGAGGTTAACAACGGAGGCGCCGGTTTCCATCGCCACGGGTGCCTTGCCCGGCACTTGTATCACTGACCCCTGCAGGACATAGGCGCTCTCCACGCCGTGATGTGAGTGACGCGGCAGTTGTTCGCCCTTCTTAAGTTCGCTGATCGAGGTGATGACCTCCATCCCCGCAGCGCCGGAGAGGTCCACGCGCTTCAACTCCGCGCGTTGCGGCAGATCGAAAGATACCGTCGCGACGCCCGAGGTAACGGCGAAGGCAAGAACCATCACAGACGCGGCGGGCGCAAGCACTCGCATGACTAGATCTCCGGTTAGCCGACAGACCGCATCTTGGCTGCCCGCCCCGCGGCCCGCAACACACAGGCGCTCGTTGGGACCTCGATGTTGCGTTTGAATCCTGTGGCGTCGCTCTTAGAATTGCCGCACCGGAAGATGCCGTACTGAGGAGCCGTCCAGAATGACCGCAAGATGCGTACGAAATGCCTCGGCACCGGGCCCGGGCATACGAGCGCTCTTCCTGGGCCTGGCGGGGCTCACAGCGGCGTGCCTCGCTGCGCAGACTCCGCCGGCTCCGCCGGCGGCCCCGGGCGGGCGCCTCGGCGCCTTCGATATCGAGGCACACCGCGGCGGCCGGGCGCTGCGGCCGGAAAATACCCTGCAGTCCTTCGCCAATGCCCTCTCGATGGGCGTTGACACCCTCGAACTGGACATGGGTGTAACCCGTGACGGAGTGATCGTGGTCTCGCACGAGCGCGGGCTCAACCCCGATCTGGCCCGAGGCACCGATGGCCGGTACGTCGCCGCGCCTGGCACGCCGTTCGTCAAGCTCACACTTACCGAGGTCAAAAGCTACGACGTCGGCCAGATCCGTCCGGGCAGTGCCTACGCGGCACGCTTTCCGGATCAGCGCCCGGTGCCCGGCACGCGCATCCCGACGCTCGCCGAAGTGTTCTCCCTGGTGCGACGCTCTGGCGATGCTCACGTGCGACTCAATATCGAAACCAAGATCGACCCCAATCATCCCGATGAGTCCCCCGACCCGCAGCGCTTCGTGGCTATCGTGCTCGATCTGCTGCGTCGCGAACGCTTCACCGACCGGGTAATGATCCAGTCCTTCGACTGGCGCACGCTGCAACTGGTGCAAAAGGAGGCGCCAGGGATTCCCACGGTGTACCTCTCCGAACAGCACGAGGAAGACGCCAACGTCTTCGCTGACCGCGCCTCCCCCTGGACCGCAGGTTTCGACCCCGCCAAGTACGGCGGCTCGGTACCCCGCGCCATCAAGGCGGCCGGTGGCACCATCTGGTCACCCGACTTTGGCGATGTCGACGCGGCAGCGATCTCTGAAGCACACCGACTGGGCTTGCCCGTCGTGGTGTGGACGGTGAATAGCGCCAAGGACATGTCACGGCTACTTGATTTAGGCGTGGACGGCATCATTTCTGACCGACCGGACCTCCTGCGCCAGGTTGCGGCCCGCAAGGGCATCAAGCTTCCGCAGGGGTTCCCGGTAACGCCCTAGCCAGGCCCAAGCTCGGCCCCGGGCGGGGCCGCCACGCTTCAGTCCGGCGCAGCGAGACGGCACAATCCCCTTTCCGGATCGAGGTGAGGCTCGCCAATGAGCTCGCAACGCAGATATGGATGGATGTGGCTGCAGGCGCTGGACCTTGCGGACGAAGCCGAGCGTCTGCAGCGACAATTCCTGCGCTACCTGGGGCCGAGCGCCGGCGCCGCCAATTGGGAGCCACCGGCGGACATCCACGAGACACCGGACGGTCTGGTGGTGCTCTTTGCACTGCCCGGTGTCGCCGCCGAAGACATTCAGCTCAGGCTCGAGAGGGGCGAACTGACGGTGAGTGCGATGCGTCCGCTGCGCAGCCCGCGTCGGGATGCGCTCCTGCGCCAGCTCGAGATCCCGCACGGCCGGTTTGTGCGGCGGCTCAGCCTAGCAGGAGGAGCTCGCCTGGAGCTCACTGAGTCCCGCTACCAGGACGGCTGCCTGCAAGTGACCCTTTCACGTTCCAACTCCCGGTAAGCTCCATGGCCGAACCAACCAAGTCACAGGGCCCCGCGGCCGCCGAGGTCAGCGATCTGCCGGCGGATGCCGTTCCGATCGTCCCCATCCGCAACGTCACGCTGTTCCCAGGCGTTGTCATGCCGATCGCAGTGGGCCGTCCCCAGAGCATCGCCGCCGCGCAGGAAGCGGTGCGCGCCGGGCACAAGATAGCCTTGCTGGCGCAGCGTGATCCGGCGATGGACAAGCCGGGCACCGCCGACCTCTATCAAGTCGGCGTGCTCGGTACTGTGATTCGCTACGTCACGACCCCGGAAGGGGCTCACCACCTCGTGTGCCAGGGCGAGAGTCGCTTCCGCGTCGTCGAGATGCTGCGAGACTCCCCCTACTTCGCAGCCCGCATCGAGCAGATCGCCGAGCCCACGGAGTCCGGCCCGGAGATCGAGGCGCGCTTCGAGTTCCTCAAGCAACGCGCGATCGCGGCCCTAGCGTTGCTGCCGCAGGCGCCGGCAGAGCTGGCGCAGATGATCGCGGGTATCGAATCGGCGGCGCAGCTGGCCGACCTCATCGTCACCTTCATCGATCTTAAGTCAACCGAAAAGCAGGAACTGCTCGAGACCATCGAGCTCAAGAGCCGGCTCGACCGGGTGATCAAGCTACTGGCTGAGCGCGTTGAGGTTCTCAAGATCACCAAGGACATCAGCGAGCAGACCCAGGCCGCCATCAGCGAGCGCAACCGCGAGGCTGTGCTGCGTGAGCAGCTGCGGCAGCTGCAAAAACAGCTGGGTGAAGAGGACGGCGCAGATGGCGAGCTTGGCGCGCTCGAGAAGCAGATCAGCGCTGCGGGCATGCCGGCGGAGGTGCAGGAACGTGCACGGGCCGAACTGAAGCGGCTGCAGCGCATGCAGGAGGCATCCCCGGAATACGGCATGGTGCGCTCCTACCTCGACTGGCTGGTGGCCTTGCCCTGGGGGCGTACCGATGCCGAGGACATCGACATCGAGCGCGCCCGCAAGGTGCTCGACGAGGACCACTATGGCCTGGACAAGGTGAAGCGCCGCATCCTCGAATACCTGGCGGTGCGCAAGCTCAACCCGCAGGGACGCAGCCCCATCTTGTGCTTCGTCGGACCACCGGGTGTGGGCAAGACCTCGCTCGGCCAGAGCATCGCGCGTGCGCTCGGGCTGAAGTTCGTGCGTGTCAGCCTGGGCGGGGTGCACGATGAAGCCGAGATTCGTGGCCACCGCCGCACCTATATCGGCGCGCTGCCGGGCAACATCATGCAGAGTCTGCGCAAGGCCGGTACGCGCAACCCGGTTTGCATGCTGGATGAGATCGATAAGATCTCCAGCAGCGCCCGTGGCGATCCGGCCTCGGCGTTGCTCGAGGTTCTCGACCCGGAACAGAACTCCACCTTCCGCGACAACTACGTCGCGGAGCCCTTTGACCTGAGTCGCGTCCTGTTCATTGCGACCGCCAACGTTCTCGATACGATCTCCCCGCCGCTGCGGGACCGGATGGAGATCATTGAGCTCTCCGGTTACACCGAGCAGGAGAAGCTGGAGATCGCCAAGCGCTACCTGGTGCCGCGCCAGCTGGCCGCCAGCGGCTTGCAGGCAACGTCGGTCTCGATCAGCGATGCGGCACTGCTGCGTATCATTGCCGAGTACACCCGTGAATCCGGCTGTCGCAGCCTGGAACGCCAGATTGGTGCCCTGCTGCGTAACGCGGCCATGCAGATCGCCGAGGGCAAGACGGTAACGCTGCGCTTCGAGGCCGAAGACGTCGGCGCGGTGCTCGGCGCGCCGCGCTTTGAGAACGAGATCGCCAGCCGCACCAGTGTTCCCGGCGTCGCCACCGGTTTGGCCTGGACCCCGGTCGGTGGGGACATTCTCTTCATCGAGGCGGCGCGCCTCCCGGGCAGCGGCAAGTTGATCCTCACCGGCCAGCTTGGCGATGTCATGAAGGAGAGCGCGCAGGCGGCACTGAGCCTGGTGAAATCGCAGGCGGCGCGGCTCGGCCTCGCCAAAGACCAGTTCGAGCACAGCGATATCCACATTCACGTCCCGGCCGGCGCAATTCCCAAGGACGGTCCCAGTGCGGGTGTCGCGATGTACGTCGCGCTTGCCTCGCTCATGAAGGGCGAGCCCGCGCGGGCCGACGTCGCCATGACGGGGGAGATCAGCCTGCGCGGGCTGGTGCTGCCGGTGGGCGGGATCAAGGAAAAGACGATTGCCGCGGCACGGGCGGGTATCAGGCGCGTGATCCTGCCCGCACGCAATCGCCGCGATCTGGAGGACATTCCGGACACCACGCGGGCGCTGCTGCAGTTCATCTGGGTCGATCGTGTGGATGAGGCACTCGTGGCCGCCCTGGGACTCGAGAGCGCGCCGGAGGATGCAGAAGGCAGCGGCGATGACAACGTTGCGGCGCAGCGCCTGAAGAAGAGCACAGCTGCCACCGCCCGCCCGAGGCCCTAGCGCGCGCTGCGTTCGCGGCGCGTCACAAGACGCCGACTTTGTCCTACATGTGAGCGCAGCGGACGACTACGAGCGTCGGCTGCATCTTGGGTGATGCTAAGATGCTTGGCTCGCGGTGCTGCCGGTGAGCGCAGCAGGTCCGCTGTGTGTTGCATGCGCTGCGTGCGCGGAGGCGCGCGAGCGCTCTTTCCGGGAGGGTGGCGGTGGCGAGCAAGGATGGCACCATGGGACTGTCCGCCGCAGGCGCCGCCTGCGCTGCCAACATGATTGCCTCCTCCGGCGACCTGGTGAGTTCCGCGCATTCCCTCCCAGATTCACTGGCCGCCACCCGGTATGCGCTGTTTCTGGATCTCGACGGCACGCTCGTCGAGATTGCAGCCCGGCCTGAGGAGGTGGTGGCCGATGCAGCGCTGCTCGACCTGCTGCGCCTGCTGCGTCGCACCAGTGGCGGCGCAGTTGCGCTGATCAGCGGCCGCACCCTCGAGGACCTGGACCGCATCACCGCGCCCGAGCGCTTCGCCGCCGCCGGACTGCACGGCTTTGAGCGCCGCGGCGCCCATGGCAACACCACGCGTGCGCCGCGACCATCGCTCGGGAAGCTCGCGGAGGTGCGCGCAGCCCTGCAACTGCTGGTGCAGCAGCACCCGCAACTGCTGCTCGAGGAGAAGGGTGACGCACTCGCGCTGCACTACCGCCAGGCACCTCACCTCCAGGCCGAGGTGGAACGCGCGATCGAGGCACTGCGGGACCTGCCGGCGGGTGGCCTTCGCATCCAGCATGGGCGGCGGGTCGTGGAAGTAACCCCAGCCGGCGTAAGCAAGGCCACCGCCGTGGCGGAGTTCATGTCCGAGGAGCCTTTCCAGGGGCGCGTTCCGATCTACGTCGGGGATGATCTGACGGATGAGTGCGCCTTCGAATGGGTCAATGCGCGCGACGGCCTCTCGGTGAGCGTCAACGCCCCCCGGCCCGGATCGATGACCGGGCTGCAGATGGACTCGGTCGCCGCTGCCCGCGGCTGGTTGCAGGAACTTGCCGATGCGACAGCAGGTCACCGCCATGAGTGAGGCCAGAGCGGCAGCCCGGCAGCCGCAGCAACCACTGGCCGACGTCGGCGTCGTTGGCAATGGGCAGATCACCGCGCTGGTGAGGGCGAATGGCGCCATTCCCTGGTGCTGCTGGCCGCGGCCCGACGGCGACCCGATCTTCTGCGGGCTCCTGTCCAAGGCAGACGTTGAAGGCGAGCTCGGGGTCTTCGACATCACCCTGGTGGATCAGACCGAGGCCGAGCTGCGTTACCAGCGCAATACGGCGGTGCTGGAGTCCGTGGCGCGGGACCGGCACGGCAATGTCATGCGCCTCACCACCTGGTGCCCGCGCTACCTGCGCCAGGGCCGGCTCTATCGTCCGACCATGCTTGCGCGGCGCATCGAGCCACTGAGCGGACGCCCCTCGGTGCAGATACGGTTGCGGCCCGCATCCGGCTACGGTGCCAAGCGGTTTGAGCTGCAGTTTGGCAGCCACCATGTGCGCTTCAACGATGGCAACCAGGCGCTCCGCGTCACCACCGATACGCCGGTTTCTTACCTCGTCGAGGAGCGGGTATTCGTCCTCGATCGTGCGTTTGACCTCATCCTGAGCACTGACGAGACCTTGAGCGCCCCGCCGCACGAGATCGCGGACGAGACGCTGCGTGCCACGGTGCGCTACTGGCACGATTGGGTGCGCGGTCTGGCCATTCCCTTCGAATGGCAGGCGGAGTGCATCCGCGCCGCCATCACGCTGCAGCTGTGTACCTACGAAGACAACGGTGCGGTGTTGGCGGCACCGACGACTTCCCTGCCCGAAGCTCCGGACAGCGGCCGCAACTGGGACTATCGCTACTGCTGGTTGCGTGACGCGTATTTCACCGTGCAGGCCATGAACCGGCTCGGTGCCACGGGCGCTATGGAAGCTTTTTTGCGCTATCTCGACGACGTGGTCGCGCGCGAACACCGCGCCCACCTGCAGCCGGTGTATGGCATCACGGGCGAAGCCGACCTGAGCGAGCGCATCGTCGCCACGCTCGCCGGCGTTGACGGCATGGGACCGGTCCGGGTCGGCAATCTCGCCTTCCGCCAGCGACAGAATGACGTATATGGATCGGTGATCCTGGCCGCGACGCAGACCTTCTTCGATGAGCGGCTCGAGCATCCGGGCGACATCGCCCAGTTCAAGCGCCTCGAAGTGCTCGGCGAGCGTGCCGTGCCGATTTTCGACCAGCCGGACGCGGGTATCTGGGAGTTCCGCGGCACCGAGCGTCCTCATACTCTGTCGGCCGCCATGTGCTGGGCGGCGTGTGACCGCCTTGCACGCATCGCGCGCAACCTGCAGCTGGATGAGCGCGCCCGTTACTGGGGCGAGCGGGCTGATGGCTTGCAGGAGCAGGTGCTCAGCAAGGCATGGCGTGAATCACATTTCTCCGCGACGCTCGATGGCGATGTCATCGATGCCAGCCTGTTGCTGTTGCCCGAGCTCGGGATTCTTCCCTGGCGCGACCCGCGCTTTGTCAGCACCCTGCAGGCCATCGAGCGCGAGCTGCGCGTCGGAGACTTCCTGGTGCGCTACCGCCATCCGGATGACTTCGGTGACACCCGCAACGCCTTCACCGTGTGCTCGTTCTGGTGGGCCAATGCGCTCGCCGGAGTCGGCCGCATGGAAGCCGCGCGCGCGCTGTTCGAGAAGCTGCTGCGGGTGCGCAATTCCGTAGGCCTGCTGTCCGAGCACGTCGACCCCAACACCGGCGCGCTGTGGGGCAATTTCCCCCAGACCTACAGCATGGTCGGCATCATCACCACCGCCATGCGCTTGAGCAAGCGCTGGGAGGATGAGGTGTGACGCGCCTGGTGAATGTGTCCAACCGCGTGGCGCTGCCCGGCTCGCGTGTGGATGGCGGGCTCGCGGTCGGCCTCCTGGGTGCCATGCAGGAATCCGGGGGTCTGTGGTTCGGCTGGAGCGGCCGCACACATGCCTCCGAGCGCACCCAGGAAATGCCGGACATCATGCATCGGCAGAATGTGTGTTATGCGACGATCGGCATCCCCGATGCCTTGTTCGAGCCGTATTACAACGGCTACGCCAACGGCACGCTCTGGCCGCTGTTCCACTACTTCCTCGACCGCTTCCAGTACCAGGAGGAACAGCACGCGGCCTACCTCGCGGTAAACGAGTTGTTCGCCCGCAGCCTGCTGCCACTGCTGCGCAGCAGCGACCTCATCTGGGTGCACGACTATCAGTTGATACCGCTCGGCTCGCAGCTGCGCCAGCTCGGCATCCGCGCACCGATCGGGTTCTTCCTGCACGTGCCCTTCCCACACTTCGAGGTCCTGCGCGCGCTGCCCGAGTGCGAATCGCTCCTGCACGCGCTGCTTTCCTATGACCTGATCGGATTTCAGACCGAGGTCGACCGGCAGGCATTTCTTGGTGCGGCGCGCGCCGTGTGGGGCGAAAAGCGTGTCACGGCCGCCGGCACGGCCGACGCGCCCGGGCACCGCGTGTACACCGGTGTGTTCCCCATCGGGGTGGACGTGGATGCGGTCGCGCGCGCCGCGAGCAAGAGCACAACCTCCGCCAACATCCGCAGCGTGGCCCAGGACCTGCAGCGACGCCAGCTCGTCATCGGGGTCGACCGCCTGGACTACAGCAAGGGGCTGTTGGAGCGGTTCGAGGCCTACCAGCGCTTTTTGGAGCACTATCCGCAACATCTGGGCGCGGTCACCTACCTGCAGATCGCCCCCTTGGGACGCCAGCAGGTAGAGGCCTACACGCGCATCCGCGCGGCTCTCGAGCAGCGGGCCGGGCGCACCAACGGGCGCTTCGCCAACGTCGACTGGACGCCGATCCGTTATCTGAACCGGAATTTCCCGCATAGTACGCTCATGGGACTGCTGCGCCTGGCGCAGGTATGTCTTGCGACTCCGCTGCGGGACGGCATGAACCTGGTCGCCAAGGAATACGTCGCCGCGCAAGACCCCGCAAACCCCGGAGTACTCGTGCTGTCAGACCGTGCCGGCGCGGCCTACGAGATGGCCGATGCGTTGTTGGTCAACCCTTACCATACGGAAGGGATCGCGCGCGCACTGAAGAGCGCTCTCGACATGCCCCTCGCGGAGCGCCGGACGCGCCATGCGCGCCTGCTCGCCGGGCTGCGTGAGCACGACGTCCACGACTGGTCGCATCGCTTCACCCGGGCACTCACCGCAGCCGGCCGCGAGCGCAGCCAGGATGATGCGGATCTGGATTCCGAGCCGGCGTTGATCGTGCCGGCCGCCGCGTTACCGCTGAATGGCTGAGGTCCCAGGCATGAGCGGGCGCGCCGCCGAGCGCGCCATGTCCGCGGCCGTGCATCTGCCCGACCCGGCGCAGCACACCTTGAAGCGCAGACGCTACACCCGGCGCGACCTGCTGCGCACCGCCGTGGCCGCCGCCGGCACCTGTGCGCTGCAGAGTCGCTGGCCGGTGCTGGCGGGCCCGGCGCCGGAAGCACCATTCTCCTTTGATGCCTTGGCGCGCGAGGCGCAACGCCGCGCCGCGGCGCCATACGCAGCACCACCTGCATTGCCGCGCGCGGTGCTCGAACGTCTCGACTACGATGCGCTGGGCAAGATTCACTTCGACCCGGCGTGCGCGGTATTTCGCGATGGCCCCGGCGCCTACCCGGTCACGTTCTTCCACATCGGACGCTTCGCACCCACGCCGGTGCGTGTGTTCGTGCTCACGCCGGCGGCCGGCGGGGTCACGGCCCGCGAGCTGCCCTACGACCCGGACTGCTTCCACATGCCCGCGGACAGTCCCGCACACGCATTACCGCACGGGACCACGGCTTTCGCCGGTCTGCGCTATCAGGAGAGTCGGCTCGACGACCAGCGCAAGCTGCCGTGGCAGCAGAACGACTGGGTGGCGTTCCTGGGTGCCTCCTATTTCCGGGCGATCGGTGACCAATACCAATACGGCATCTCGGCACGCGGCATCGCGCTCAACGTAGCGGGCACCGAGCCGGAGGAATTTCCGGCTTTCACGCGCTTTTATCTCGCGCCATCGATCGATGCTGCGCACGAAGTCACGATGTACGCGCTTCTCGAGGGCCCGAGCATCGCTGGCGCCTATCGGTTCGTCATGCACCGCACCGAGGCCGTCGTCATGGAGGTCGAGGCGCGCCTGTTCCTGCGCCGGCCAGTGGCACGGCTGGGCATCGCCCCGTTGACCTCGATGTACTGGTATTCGGAGACCACCAAGCCGACCGCCATCGACTGGCGTCCCGAGGTGCATGATTCCGACGGGTTGGCGCTTTGGACGCGGGACGGCGAACACGTTTGGCGTCCGCTGAACACCCCCGCGCAGTTGGTGACGTCCGCCTTCGGTACGGAGGCACCGCGCGGATTCGGATTGCTGCAGCGCGATCACGTGTTCGACCACTACCTCGATGGGGTGCACTACGAGCGCCGGCCGAGCCTGTGGATCGAACCGCTGGACGAGTGGGGACGAGGCACAATACAGCTGGTCGAAGCGCCGACCGATGATGAAATTCAGGACAATGTCGTCGCCATGTGGGTTCCGCAGACTCCCCCCGAGCCCGGCGCGCCGCTGCGGTTTCGCTATCGCATGCACTGGCGTGCGGACGAGCCCTTCCCAACCCCGTTGGCGCGCTGCATTGCGACGCGTCTTGGGCGCGGCGGACAGCCCGGCCAGCCGCGACCGAGCGGCGTGCAGAAGTTCGTGGTCGAGTTCCTCGGCGGTCCCCTCGTGAACCTGCCTTTCGGAGAGATCCCCGAGCTCATGCTGAGCGCCGCGCGCGGACGCTTCTCGTACGCCTTCGCTGAGGCGGTGCCCGATGGCATTCCGGGGCACTGGCGCGCACAGTTTGATTTCACTCCGGACAGCCGCGAGGTCGTCGAGATACGGCTGTTCCTGAAGAGCGGTGATCGGGCGCTGTCGGAAACCTGGCTGTACCAGTATCGACCCGCATGAGCGCAGGTGGGGCGATGGGCGTCCAACTGCATGCGACTGGCGACACGTCGGACGGCTTGGCCGGTGCCGGGACGATTGCGAGGCCCGCGCTGGCCGACGGCACAAGCGGAGATCATCGGAACCCTTACGTGCCACGACTCTCGTTAGAATTGCCGGCACGTTTGTCCGGTGTGTAGGCCATGGAAGGCACGCAGCACTGCACAGCATTTGGCCCAGCGCCGCGACGGCGTCTTGGGCGGCGGTCGCGGCGCGCGGCGGCCGGCGCCTGTGCGCTGGTGCTGCCGTTCTGGCTGCACGCCGCAACCAACGCCGTCACCGCGCCTGCAGCGGCAACGCCGGCCCAGGCGGCGGCTGATGCCACGACGCGACCGTTCACGTTTGAGGACGTGCGCCGGCTGGCCGCGCAGCGAGTGAAGCAGCCGTACCGGATGCCCGCGGAAGCCTTGCCGGAGGTGCTGAGCAATCTCAGCTACGCGCAATATCGAAGCATACGCTTCCGCCCCGCGAGCGCCCTGTGGCGCGGGCGTGCCCTCTTCGAGGTGCAGTTCTTTCATCGCGGATTTCAGAACCGCCAGCGCGTCAACATATTCGAAGTCGGCCCCGCCGGCGTCACCCAGCTCGCCTACAACCCTGCCTACTTCACCTTCGGCAGTTTCCAGAAACCCCCGAAACTGGCCGCCGCCCTTGGCTTCGCCGGTTTCCGGGTGCATTTTCCGCTGCAGTCTCCCGCCTACAAGGATGAGCTGCTCTCCTTCATTGGCGCCTCGTACTTTCGGGTGCTGGGCCGCAACCAGCACTATGGTGCCTCGGCGCGCGGCCTCGCCATCGACACGGCGGCGCAGTCGGGCGAGGAGTTTCCGTCGTTCACGGACTTCTGGCTGGTGCCGCCCGCTGCCACGGAGCGTGTGTTGACGGTCTATGCGCTGCTCGACAGCCGCAGCGTGGTCGGCGCCTATCAGTTTGACGTGCGGCCCGGCACGATGTCGCAGGTTGAGGTGCACTGCAGCCTGTTTCTGCGGCGCAGCATAGGCAAACTGGGCATGGCGCCACTCACCTCGATGTTCCTGTTCGGAACGGACACGCCCAATCGACGCGGTGATGACTATCGGCCCCAAGTGCATGACAGCGATGGCCTGATGCTGCAGACCGGGCAGGGGCAGTGGATTTGGCGACCCCTCAGCAACCCGCGCGAGCTGCGGGTCAATCGCTTTATGGACGAGAACCCGCGCGGATTCGGGCTCTTTCAGCGTGAGCGCGACTTCGAGCAATATCAGGATATCACCGACGAGTACGAGGCTCGCCCAAGCTACTGGGTGCAGCCGCTGGGCAACTGGGGCAAAGGCGGCGTGGAACTGGTTGAAATCCCGAGCGAGGAGGAAATCCACGACAACGTCGTGGCCTACTGGGTGCCGACCGAAGCGCCCACAACCGGCCGGCCAATGGACTTCGCCTACCTCATCTCGGCTTTTACCCACATGACCCAGTGGCCGCCGGGCGGCCACGTCGTCGCGACCCGCAGTGGCAGCCCAGCCCGGAGTGCCGACAGCCCCACGCGATTCCCCCCAGGCGCGCGCCGCATTCTCGCCGATTTTGCCGGCGGTGATCTGGAAAGCTTGAGGGCCTCGCAGCCGGTCCGCGCCGAAGTCACCGCTGACAACGGCCACATCGAAACGCTGAATGTCGAGCGTACTGCGGCCGGTACCTGGCGCGTGGCGATGGTCATTACCCCGCGTCTGCGACGTCCGGTTGAGTTGCATTGCTTTCTGACCCTGTACGGCGAAATATTGACCGAAACCTGGGTATACCAATGGACTCCATGAGCGGCCTTCGCTGGCGTATGTATCTACGGCGGGTGATGTTCTTCGGCCTGACCTTTCTGACCGCGGGCGGCGCCACCGGACTTATATTCGATGCGCTCCAGGTGAATGGCCTGAGCGCGGTCGAGATCTTCGGGCTGGCACTCTTTTTCTGTCTCTTCGCCTGGATCGCGGGTGCGTTGTGGACCGCGCTCGCGGGCTTCCTCGTACGCCTGCGCGGTCACGACGCCGCGGCGCTCGATGTTGCGGCGGTGCGCGGACGCACGCTGCATCAGCGTACTGCGATCGTCATGCCCGTCTACAACGAAGACACGCAGCGTGTCGGGGCGGGGCTTGAGTCGGTCTGGAGTTCGCTCGTGCAGCAGCCGGAACAGGCCATGTTCGACCTGTACGTGCTCTCGGACAGTACCGATTTGGAGATCGCGCGCGCCGAGGAGCTCATGTGCCAGCGGCTCGCGGAGCGTTATGGCGCGCGCGACCGCGTGCACTACCGGCGCCGCACGGATCGCAGCGGCCACAAGGCCGGTAACATCGCTGACTTCGTGCGGCGCTGGGGAGACTCCTACGAGTGCATGCTGATTCTGGATGCCGACAGCATCATGAGCGGCGCGGCGATCGTGACTCTCGCGCAGCTGATGGAGGCGCACCCACAGATCGGGATACTGCAGTCGCTGCCGCTGCTCGCGGGCCACGAGACACTGTTCGGGCGCATCGTGCAATTCGGCGCGCGACTGCAAAGCCCGATGCTCGGCAGTGGCCTGGCATTCTGGCAACTGGGGGACAGTAACTACTGGGGTCACAACGCCATGTTGCGTCTGCGTCCCTTCGCCATGCACTGCCAGCTGCCACGCCTCCCCGGAGCGCCGCCGTTCGGCGGCGAGATCCTCAGCCACGATTTCGTGGAGGCCGCCTTCATGCGCCGCGCAGGCTTTGAGGTCCGGCAGGTGCCCGAACTCGGCGGCAGCTGGGAGGAAGCCCCGGGAAACATCCTCGACTATGCGGCTCGCGACCGACGCTGGGCCCAGGGCAACCTGCAGCACCTGCGGATTCTCGGCTACCCTGGTCTGCGGTCCATTAGCCGCCTGCATCTGCTGACAGGGGTCATGGCCTACGTGAGTGCGCCCATGTGGCTGACGCTGCTCCTGCTCAGTTCGCTCTTGAGCATCATCGAGAGTGCCCGCCTGCCGCAGTACTTTCTGCCCGGCCTGCCCTCATTGTTCCCGCAGTGGCCGGAGATCAAAACCCGTGAGACCGGCGCTCTGGTTGCCATCACGCTGCTGGTGCTGCTGCTGCCGAAGATGCTGGGTGCGTTTCTGGCGCTCCGCCACCGTGCCAGCCGGCAGGGCTACGGGGGCGCGGCTCCGCTGTGCGCCAGCCTCGTACTGGAACAGCTGTTCAGCGTGCTGCTCGCCCCACCCATGATGGCGTTTCATGCCACCTTCGTAGTTCAGACGCTCCTCGGGCGAGCCATCTCTTGGAGCACCCAGCCCCGGGGGCAGCGCGGCATTAGCTTCGCGGAGGCCTACCGTCGCCAGAAGTGGCAGCTGCTGAGCGGTCTGCTCTGGGGACTCGCGATGTGGCAGCTTGCGCCGCAATTCTTCTGGTGGCTAAGCCCGGTGCTGGCCGGTCTCGTCAGCGGGATCTGGTTGACGGTATGGACCAGCCGCACCGGACCCGGACTTCTGGCGCGGCGGCTGCGTCTGTTTCTAGTGCCTGAGGAAACCGAGCCGCCGCCCGAGCTGCGGGCACTCCAGCAGGCGCCGGCCACCTTCCGGCCCGGGCAGGTGCCGACGGGCACCCGCGCAACTGCCCCTGCCAGCGCACATCTGCCGCGCCGCTCGAGCTAGCAGCCCACGCTACCGGGAAGGTCCCGGATTCCCGACTAGGTACATCTTCGGATTTATCCATGCGGTGGCGCGTGCACACTGTGCACGAGGTTACAGCAGCTCACCGAAGGAGGTCATATGAGCCTAATCCGTTGGGACCCATTCGCCGATATCGAAACGGTCTTCAGTCGCATGATGCCCGCTCGCTGGCCACGCCTGAGTGCGGAGGGCAACGGGGGACGCACCGTGGAATGGTCACCGGCCGCAGACATCAGTGAAACCGACAAGGAATACGTGATCCGTGCCGAGCTGCCCGCCGTGAGGAAGGAAGACGTTCAGGTGACGCTGGACAACGGCATCATCACGATCCGCGGTCAGCGCAGGCAGCGCACGGAAGACAAAAACGAGAAATTCCATCGCGTCGAGAGCTTCGTAGGTACGTTTGAGCGCGGCTTTGCGCTGCCGGAGAACGTGAATCCGGAGGCCATCAGCTGCGAGAGCAAGGATGGGGTGCTCACCGTGCACCTGCCCAAGTCCGAAGTCAAAAGCAAAGAGCCCAAACGCATCAGCGTGCAGTAGCATGCTGCGCCGGGGTGCCAGCGCGTGGCACCCCGGCACACCGTTCGGCAGCGACGTGCTGTCCGGGTCGGAGTCCGCCGACTAAAAATCGGGCGCTAGTCGGGTCACCAGGTGCGTGGCGGTCACTCGGACCACGCCTTAGACTCGGCCAAGGTGCACGATGCAGAAAAAGCCCGTCGCAAGCGGGCGTCGCGTGGGCTGCTGCAGCTCGGCCCCGGCCTGATCACCGGGGTTGCCGACGATGACCCGAGCGGCATCGCCACCTATTCCCAGGCGGGTGCGCAGCTTGGGCTAAATGCGCTGTGGACCATGCCCCTCAGTCTGCCGCTCATGGCGGCGGTGCAGTCGGTGTGCGCGCGCATCGGCCGGGTGACCGGCCATGGCCTAGCCTATAACCTCAAGCGGGCCTTCCCGCCCTGGACCGTGTACCCGGCGGTTCTCCTGCTGTTGGTCGCCAATGTCTTCAACATCGCCGCCGACCTGGCCGCGATGGGCGAAGTCTTGGCCGGTTCGCTCGGCGCCAACCGCCACGCGGCTACTGCTTTTCTGGTGTTGGCATCTCTGCTGCTGCAGGTGTTCGTTCCCTACCATCGCTACGTGCACGTGCTGCGCTGGCTGACGCTCTCCCTGCTCGCCTATGCGGCAGTCCTGTTCACGATCCACGTGCCGTGGCAGCAGGTTCTGGCGCGTACCGTCTGGCCGCACCTGTCACTCGGTGCTGCCACTGCCACGGTTGTGGTGGGCATACTCGGCACCACGATCAGCCCCTATCTGTTCTTCTGGCAGGCTTCCGAGGAAATCGAGGACATGCGTCTCATGCATGCCCCACCCTTGCTGGCAGATACTGCCAGCGCCGCCACTGAGTTGCAGCGCATCCGGCGAGAAACCTGGAGCGGCATGCTGCTGTCAAATGTGATTGGGTACATCGTCGTTCTCACCACCGCTCTGACCCTGCACGCGCGCGGCCTCACGGACGTGGCCACGGCCGAACAGGCGGCCGAGGCGCTGCGCCCCTTGGCCGGGGAGCTTGCGTATTACCTGTTCGCACTCGGGATTCTGGGAGTCGGACTGCTGGCCGTGCCCGTTCTGGCCGGTTCTGCCGGTTACGCACTGGCGGAAACGTTCGGTTGGGAGTGGGGCCTCGAGATCAGTGCGCGGCGGGCCTGGCGCTTCTACACGGTCATCGCACTCGCGATGCTCGCCGCGCTCGTTCTCAACTTCACCCCAATCCACCCCATCAAGGCACTCTTTTACAGTGCGGTCCTCAATGGCGTCGTCGCGGTGCCGCTGCTGGCGCTGATCTTCGTGCTCGCCATGCGTACCTCTGTACTGCGCACCTATCGGGTCCGCGGAGCACTCCTGGTGCTCGGGTGGATCACGACGGCCCTCATGGGGCTTGCCGCGTCCGCCATGCTGTTGCCCTCCGGTCACTGACAACCTCTGGCCCTCGCGGCCTTGAACTCCGCCTAGCCTTATACGCGGCACTCGGCACTTGCACCGGGTTT
>Ga0335079_10000453_pt1 | contig 46901 bp, 37 predicted proteins | sample Lox_Sample_33_FD_206719 | JGI IMG/M metagenome (GOLD analysis project Ga0335079, IMG submission 206719) | Soil microbial communities from Loxahatchee National Wildlife Refuge, Florida, United States - Lox_Sample_3.3 | ecosystem: Environmental > Terrestrial > Soil > Wetlands | place: USA...
GACTTATATCAACACGCTGAAGATGATGTACGAACTCCTGAACAAAGCCAGAAAAGACGGACTCATGGTGCTGGAAGGCGACGTGGAGGAGCCGGAAAAAAGTCCAGTGTTCTCGAAGAATCCGACATTCGTAAAGAATCATCACGTTCGCGACTTTGTATGCGATTCGCTGCGCATGGCGATCACGGGAGTCGACGCATTTGAACTGGACCAGATGCTGGATCTGGATTTGGAAGTGCACCACCAGGACGCGTCACAGCCGACTAGTGCGTTAAGCACAATGGCTGATTCGCTGCCGGGCTTGGGAATCGTTGCGGCCGTACTCGGAGTGGTCATCACGATGGGCGCATTGGGAGGACCTCCAGAGGAGATCGGACACAAGGTTGCGGCTGCTTTGGTCGGGACTTTTCTCGGCATTCTGCTGTGCTACGGATTGGTTGGCCCGATTGCTGCGAACATGGCAAAAGCGGCAGACGAGGAGCATGCGTTTTTGTATGTGATGCGGGTGTTGATGATCTCTTTCTTGAAAGGCACTGCACCCATCATGGCGGTAGAGGTTGCGCGGCGAGCGGTGCCGGGTCACGTTCGTCCTTCGTTTAGGGAGTTGGAGCAGGCGTGCCGTGGTGGAGGAGCAGCAGCATCCTCCAACGCCGCGGCGGCCGGGGCCGCAAGCTAAAGCGAAATGCAATGGAAAAAGGCGCGCCGGTCATCGTCGTTAAGAAGAAGGTTGGCCACGGAGGCCATCACGGCGGAGCCTGGAAAGTTGCTTATGCCGATTTCGTGACTGCGATGATGGCGCTCTTCATCGTGCTTTGGTTGATGAACAGCAGCAAACAGGTTCAGGAAGCTGTTGGCGGTTACTTCAAAGATCCCACAGGGACTTCGAAGAAGGTCGGGTCAAACATGGTGGGCGCGGGTGAGAACTTTGTGCTCACTCGGGACAACATGCCCAAGCTGAAAGAGCAATTGCAGAAGGCGATGAAGCAGATGACTGACTTCGAAAAACTGAAGAGTCACATCGAGATGACGGTCACGACAGAGGGTTTGCGAATCGAACTGTCGGAATCGGCGAGTGGCACTTTTTTTGACAGCGGTAGCGCAACATTGAATTCCGACGGAGCTGCTCTGCTTGAGACACTGGCACAGGAGCTTGGGCAATTGCCGAACAAGCTCTCGATCGAGGGGCACACGGACTCCCAACCATACGCACCTTCTGCTACATATGGCAACTGGGAACTCTCGACGGATCGGGCAAATGCTGCCCGGCGCGTCATGCAAGAGCACGGAATCCGCGGTGATCAAGTCATTCAAGTGCGGGGATTCGCAGATCAGAGATTACGCAAGCCGGAGGCTCCACTCGATCCTTCAAACCGGCGCATTTCCGTTATTGTTCAGTACATCGTGAAAAATGAGGATGACGAGAGCCATTCAGAGAAGTCAACAGAGAGGGCGAGCGAAACGCAGTCATCTCCTGCCGCCGAGTAACCCGAGGAATGTGATTCCGGGCTCCGTTTGACCGAGCGTCGAAGCTGTGACACACTGCTTCGTCGGTTGGGTCATGAAACGCAGATGTTTATCACCGGCACGCTTCCTCATTGGAATCGCCTGTCTCCTGACGCTTTTATTCGCGCTACATTCCAGTGTCTGGGGGCAACGCGGAGGTCTGAACGATCCTAGCCATCTGAACCAGGTCACGCTCTCCTATAACACGGCTCCCGGTACAGGAGTGGTTATCATTAAGGTATGGGCGGAGGACAAAAACAATCATTTGGATCGCCAGGCGCTTTTACGGCTCATTAGTTCAGAAACGCATTCATCTGTGTACCAGACAACAGAGGACAATGCGCAAGGTGTTTTCACGGACGTGGCGTTTGGAGCGTATGAAGTGGAGGCGAGCGCAGTGGGTTACATCGGTCAACACGCGGAACTAAGTGTGTTGAACGCGATAAGCCCGCTGGAAGTCGATCTAGTGTTGCGACGTGATCCGGACGCGATTCACCTCGACGTTGGCGACACAGTAATGACACCCAAGGCGAGAAAAGAGGCAAAGCGGGCAATCGCGATGCTGAACTCGGGCAACCTCAACGGCGCACAGCACCACCTTGACAACGCATTTGGAATGTCACCGGGAAGTCCTGATCTGAATTTCCTGTTCGGTTACTTATATTTCCAGAAGAAAGACCTCGCAATGGCGCAGACGTATCTTGAGACGGCTGCAAGCCTCAATCCGCAAAATGCGCAAGCATTAACGCTCTTGGGGCGGACAAGTCTGGAACAGAAAGATTATGGATCTGCGCGATCTGCGCTGGAGCAGGCAATTCTTGTGGATAGCGAAAATTGGTTGCCGCACGATCTACTCGCCGACGCCTATCTGCACCAGAAGAATTTTGAAAAGGCGCAAAGCGAGGCACAGGTTTCTATCTCGAAAGGGAAGAGTGTGAGCAAAATCGATACCAGCCCAGCGCAGCTAATACTCAGCCAAGCGCTGGTTGGGTTGGGGAAGTATGAGGAGGGCTTGCAAGCTCTCAGATTATTCTTAGAGGAGGCTCCGCGGCATCCGTTGGCTGGCGATGTGCGGGCATTGATCGCGCAAATTCAGGAACATAGTTCGAGTCCGGCCCAAGCCGACAACTCTACAAAATTTGAGGTCCAGCTTTCTGGCGTTGATCCGTTGGCGGCGGTGGGCGCACCGGTGCTGTCGGTGAAATCGTGGCAGCCTCCCGGAGTGGACGAAGTGAAGCCGCAGGTGGCGACCAATACGGACTGTCCAGGACCTCACGTCATCGAAGAATCGGGGAAACGGGTTCAGGAATTCGTGGATGACGTTGCGCGCTTTGCTGCTGTCGAGGATTTATTTCATCAATCACTCGACGCATACGGAATTCCGATTCGCACGGAAAATCGTAAGTACAACTACGTCGCATCCATTTCGGAGCCCGAGCCCGGTTTTATTGCGGTCGATGAATATCGTGCCGAAAAACTAACTACAGCAGGCTATCCCGATCAAATCGCGAGTACGGGTTTTGCGGCGCTTGCGCTAGTCTTTCATCCGCACATGCGGGACAACTTCGCCATGACGTGTGAGGGGCTGGGCGATTGGCGAGGCCAGGCGAGTTGGTTGGTTCACTTCAAGCAGCGCGACGACCGCCCCAGCCGGATGCAGAGCTATAACCTGGGAAACAAAACCTATGCTGTTGGACTCAAGGGCCGTGCTTGGATTACCGCGGATAAATTTCAAATTGTGCGCATTGAGGCCGACATGGTGAGCCCCATGCCTGAGATTCAACTATTGAGCGAGCATCAGGCGGTTGAGTACGGACCGGTACCATTTCCCAGCAAAAACACAACACTCTGGCTTCCCAAGAGCGCGGAGATTTATTTTGATTTCCGCAAGCACCGTTATTATCGGCGGCACAGCTTCGATCACTATATGCTGTATTCGGTCGATTCCGAGGAGAAGCGGAAAGAGCCTATCGGTGTTTCCTCTAGAGAGGTCAATTAGCCGTCGTTTTCCGATGTGACGTTCCCTGCCTTCCCCCGAACTGCGCATTGCATGTCCGAGCGTCGCGAGACTGAGTACCAAGATTGGAATTGGGGAATGGTCATCCTGTTCGTAGTTAGTATCGCGGAATACGGACATAAGTCCGTACCCGGCTACTGCCCAGAGGTCAGAGCAGGAGCCGATTTCCTCTGAAGTACTTACAAGCGGAAAGACAGACCTACCGTGGGCATGGCGGTATGCATAACCGAATTGGTGGCTAACCCGCCAAATCCGAAATCAGGCGCGCTGTACAACAGACCTCTATACTCTACGCGAAGTGCGATGGCTTTCTTGACAGCGTAATTCGCTCCCACACCGTAGATGAAGGCACTTTTGGCCTGGGAGCTTGCTCCCGCGAGGGAATTGAATTGATTTCCGTCGGGAGTGAACAGCAGCGCGCCGCCGCCAAGCAGGATGTACGGATTGATTCGTGAACTCGGGCGAGAAGGAAAATTCAGAATCATGGTTCCAGTGAACTGATGGATTCCTGACTGGATTCGAAAGTCGTCGGAAGCGAGCAGATACTTTTGCGTATTCTGGCTATATCCGTATGCTGCTTCGGCGGAGAGCCAGCGATTGAGATGATATCGATAAGTGCCGAGGAAGCCGCCACTTTCAGTGGCACTATGCACGCTTCCATTGCCGCTTGTACTCTGCGTGAACAAACCCGTGCCCTGGATACTGACTTCTGAGCGATTCTCCTGGGCTGACGCGGACAGCGAAAATAGCAGAATAGAGCTAGCCACAGACATTACGACCTTTTGCATCGCTAATGCTCCTTGGTCACGTTGCTGGCATGCGTTCTCTTGCTGCCAGTATTTGTCGTCCAGTCAACGCCTGCACACGCGGGCACACCAAAGCAGTGATGTCTTGCCTTGGTACGAGAATGTAGCGAAAGGACGATCGAGCCTTGGGATGCGACACAATCTAGCGATCGTTGCACGCCGAACTTAGAGTTTGGTAAACGAGGAGTAAAGTTTTCTTGTGCGATTAAGAAGGAACTGGTGGTGTCAAATAACCAGCGCAGGAATCGTAAAGCCGTACTCAACGCATTCGAGTGTAGACGGGAGGACCTCTTGTTTTCTTTCAACGCAATTGGATTCGTCCGGAGTCCCTACGAGAGTACGAAGCAAGTACCGAAAGGCCTCGGTGCGCAACATGAAGCAGAAGGCACGATTGAGATTCTTCCCGAGTTTGAACAAGGGCTGATGGACATCGAAGGGTTTTCCCACTTGATGGTTTTGTGGGTCTTTGATCGAAGTGAGGGCTACGAACTGGTTGGAAAGCCTCCATCCGACGACCGCCTCCACGGAGTATTTGCGACTCGGTCTCCGCGCCGTCCAAATCCGATTGGACTTACTACGGTCGAATTATTAAGCAGGGAAGGAAGACGTCTGCGCGTGCGTGGAATCGACATGCTCGACGGCACACCTATCCTCGATGTGAAACCGTATTTATCGAGTGTTCCGAGTGAAAAGTTGCGCCGCGGGTGGCTCGCGGAAGCTGAGGAGCGAACAAAGCGCTCATCCTGAATAGCCTCGACGCTGGTAGAACTGGAGCGACTGAATAGTTTTCCACAGCACAAGATATTTGGTACACCACACGGCGGAATGAGTTTTCCACACCCTCTAGCACAAAAGGCATTGACTGCCAACTCTATAGAACGATACGATTCGACGAAGTCACCAAAAGAGTTAATAACGGAGTGTGGGAATGGACCGGTCCGCCTTTCGCGGTTTGGTGAGTTGCGTGCTTGTGGTTCTGTTCCCGCTCGGTCTGTTTGCGGCCGATTTGAACCCAGCGATGCTCTATACCAATGGAGCTGCATGGGTCAATGGCTCGCATGTACCTCGTCCCAGCCTGGCGATCTTCAGTGGCGACCTACTGCAAACCCGGTACGACTCGTTGGTCGATATCAAGCAACCGGGCTCAACCGTTGCGGTGTTCGGAGACTCCCTCGTCAAATTCTTAGGAAACTCCGTCGAAGTCGATCATGGTGGCGTAAGTGTTTCGACAGCGAAGCAGTTGGCGACGACGGTTGGCGACATCAGAGTGACCCCAGCGTCGGAGGCTTGGACGGAGTTCACTGTCATTGATGTAGATGGGACAGTGAAAATTACGGCTAAGAAAGGCGAGCTGACCCTCAGCGACGGAACACAAACCGCAACGCTGGCTGAAGGACAACAAACTACACGCGACGATACGCCCGCGGATAATTCGGATAACAGCAAAGGCAAGAAGAAAAGTTCAAAGCAGCAGTCAGGGGCATCACCCGCAGCCAAGGGACCGCATCTGAATGCTCCGTTAGCGATAGGTCTCGCCGGGGGCGCAGTGATAGGGCTCACCACTTGGGTTCTATTGCAGAGCAGCAACCCGGCAAGTCCCTCGAAACCGAACTAAGAGGGCAATGCCCCTAGGTTGTGATTACCGAAACAACCAACAGCCACCCTCGCTATTCACGATAAAACAATCAGTGGAGCTCATCCTACTTCTGATGTGGGCAGGAGTTGCTCATCTTGCGTTTCAACCGGTACGCGCTTGCGAGAGCGCTGGAGTAGCGGTGGCGCGCTGGCGATCGCACAGAAAGCATAGAACAGGGCAGCATTGGCCGGAATCTGAAGGTTGAAATCAACTAGGCTGTGCACCAGAATCCCCAAAACTCCTAGAGCGCACGCAATTGAGACCGCCCCGCTGACGTCGCTAGTCCATTTATGGGTCTTACGGCGAACCTGCCGAAAGACAATGAAGAGAAACCAAACCATCGTGGAAGAGCCGAGAATACCCATCTCCGCCAGGAGTTGCAGATAATCGTTATGTGCTTCGTTAACGAAGAAATTAGTGTAGAAGCTACGGAACTGAGGATACACGACGGGGAAGGTTCCTAGTCCCCATCCAAGCACTGGCCGGTGAGCAAACATCTTTAGGGCATCGCGATCGATGCTGAGTCGCATTCCACCCGAAATTTCGCCCTTTGTCTCAGTCGAGATGCTCGTGACCCGCGTCGTAAGCTCCTTCCCGCCGAGCCACGCCAGCAAACTAACGAGCACGATGATGAACGAGGCTGCCCCCAAGGCGATCCGAACTTGTTTTTTCTGACGGGAAAGCAGAACGCCAAGCGTTGCGAGTTCAACGAAGATCGCAAGCATGCCGCCACGGGAGCCAGAAAGGAAAATCGTCCCTACCATAACGGCGGCGCTTACGCCCGCGGCGATTCGGGTTTTCTCGTCTGCCAGATGCGACACAGCAATGACCATTGGGATAGGAACGAGCAACTCCATCAATCCGGCGTAGTGGTTATGATTGACGTAAGGTCCATAAATCCAACCTCCAAGTAGGGGTTGCCGCATCCAGTAGAGCTTGCCATTGGGGGCAACACCCTGCACGAGCGCGAACGCGGCGACGATAGCGCCATAGATGGAGAGGACCACCGCGATCTGGCGTGCCTCTGAAGCTCGAAGAAGAGTTTGGGTCACGAGAAAACAGATCAAGCCGTAAGCGCAATACAGCATTCCCTCCGAGATAGTGTCATGTCGATAGGCAGTAATGCGGAATGCGAGTTGCAAAAGAACCAAGGTGGCGAAGGCAAGCATCGGGAGATAGGTCTGATTCCACAGAACATAAATTTCTTCCTCGATCCATTGCTTGGCGAGCCACAAGGCAGTAAGCAGGATGGCTCCAGTCTCAACGATAAAGATAGACCATGGTTCAACGGCTCCGAAGGCGAGTGGGCCGAACATGAGCAATCCAAAGCTGCCATATAGAACGACCCTGCCCAACTGCGCTGGGCGGGTTCGGGCCGACCGGTCTATTACCTCAGACTTGCTATGAACTTGCATGAACTCCAACCCTTGTTCTTCTTTAAGAAGGTTTTTGAGCCAGGTGGAAATCGCCGACCCAGAGCTTACCACGCATCGGACTCCCGGACGGGAGTCGCCGAATGTGAAGCATCACGAGCTTGCAGTCAGGTCCGGTCGTAAACTCACCCTCGGCAGATTTCCAGAAACCGGCGTCCTTCAATTCTTCGCTCTCGTAATAGACCGAGGAGGTATACATATCTTGAATCGTGAAATGTGGCCCCCCGGCGCCGTCTATTTGTCCGGTTTTGTAGTATGCCGTGAACTTATAAGTGGTATTCGATTGCACGGCGACAAGTTGATAAATACCGGCTTCCGATATACCCGGACCGTCGAAAGTGATCAGCAGCGAACGACGTCCGGAGTGGAAATCGCTGGGATCTAGCGTCAAGTTGACGCTCGACTGCTTGCGATATTGCCAGTCAAATCCAGCATTTAAAACTTTGAAATCGAAATTGCCATTCACGATGAGATTGGCAGATGAAGGCAAATATGAGGTAAGTCCAAATCGGGATGCGGTCTGTTGCCACGCGACCACAGCCGGTTCGACTTGTTTGTGTTGCAAAAGGTACTCGATGTACTCGTATGCATACCGCTGCTCGAACGCACCGTTCGTCTTCATCAGTGCGTCCCAGACTTTCATCGCGCCGAGAGTTTCTCCTTTGGATTCCAGAAGGGTCAGGAAACTGTTTAAGGTGTCGGACCGATCTGGGACGACGTCTCGTAACAATGCATCGACATCCGGCTGAATGCGCCAGCAAAACTGCAGGGCGGAACTTGCCAGGGAAGCATCACTCGCAACCACCACCCGAAACTCACTTAACGCTTTCTCGTTTTCGCCCTGCACGAGGTACAGATTGGCCGCCTCCCACGCGACGTCGGGTGTAGTGGAGTCAGCCTCTATGGCATGCTCAAGCGCGGAGGTTTGATTCGCGGTGTCCCCGAGTATTTGGTAGGAACTTGCCAGATCAAACCAGTATCGCGCGGAATGGGGGTTGAGTTGAGTCGCGGCTTTGTATTCCGCTACTGCTGAAGTAGGATCCCGAGATACGAGGTCGTAATACCTTCCGAGGTGGTCACGATATTCCGCATTGCCGCGGTCCAACCAGGCAGCTCTTTTGAGGCTCCCCAACTCGACACGTCGGCCAAACCATGTAGCCAGGAATTGAGTCGCTGCCAAGCCCATATAGCAAAAGGCTAGAAGAGCGGCAATTACCACGACCGATGCCCTTCGCGAGGGCGTGTTGAACGGGATCCTCATGGCAGGATGGAAGATTTCTACGCACTGCTAGAAGACGGGGTGTCTTCGACATCCGCGTCTTTTTCTGGCTCATGGCCGGATTCGGACGAATCCTCGCGGTAATAACGAGCGTATTTGCCCTGATATTCGTAATAGTAGTAGTAATCGGGAGATCTGAGATCGACTGCGTTCAGCAAGACTCCGACCATTTTTGCGTTCACTTGCATAAGAACATCGCGCGAACGACGCAGGGCCTGCTTCGTGGTTTGTCCCGAGCGAATGACAAGCACCACCGCATCGGCTCTTGGCGAAAGCACCACCGCATCCGTGACCGATAAGCAAGGCGGAGTGTCGATTACGATGTGGTCATACTGTTCGCGCAGTTCGTTCAGTACATCGCGCATGTTGGCGGAAGCCAGCAATTCGGCCGGGTTGGGCGGAGGCGTTCCGGCTGCCAATACAAAGAGATTGGGAAGAATGGTGCTACGTGTAATCGCCTGATCCACAGTAGTGCTGCCGGTCAGGACATTGCTCAATCCACTGCGAGGCCCCATACCCAGCGTTTTATGAATGCTGGGACGACGCAAATCGGCGTCAATAAGGAGGACGCGAACACCTTTTTGGGCGAGCACCACAGCGGAGTTGATGCTGGTGGTGGTCTTGCCTTCCTGCGGCAGTGCGCTCGTGACCATGATGACTTTTGGAGGAGCGCCTAGACTGGAGAGCAACAGAGACGTCCGGAGGGCGCGGTAAGATTCCGCCATCTGAGACTGCGGGCGAACCTGCGTTACGAGTTCGACGGCTTCTTTAGAACTGGCAATCACCAGCCGCTTTGGATTCGTGCCTTCACGGGCCGACTTCGACCCGAGCGGGATCATGCCGAGAGAGGCGATACCGGAAATCATCTGCGCCTGCTCAGTGGTGCGAACGGTATTGTCGAGACCCTCAAGCAGGAAGGCCAAGCCAATCCCTGAGGCTAAGCCGAGCATAGCGGCGAAAAGGAGGTTGCGTGGAACGTTGGGCTCGATTGCTCCAGTGGGAGGACGGGCGCTATCGATTATGCGGAAGTTGTTCGACTTCAACCCAGCGGAAACGCCAGCCTCTTTGAGCTTTTGGAGCAAACCCTCGTAGAGTTGGCGATTCGTGTCAACGTCACGCTTGAGCAGGGTGTACTCGATGGCGCTCTCGTTGAGTTTATTCGCTTCCTGCTTCTGCTTTTCGAATGCCTCATGAAGCATGTTCTCGCGCTGCAACGCAGCCGAGTACTGGCCACGGACCTTGTTGATGGTCTTCTTCATCTCCGACTGAATTTGCGATTCGATTTCCTTGATTTGATTGTTGAGGACTAAGAGTTTCGGATAGGAAGGGCCGAATTGCGTGTTCAGATCCGCAGCCTGGATTTTCAGATCAGCTTCCTTCCCACGCAACGTGCCAAGCAACGGGGTCGCCGCTTGCGCGCTTTTGTCATCACCATCACCGGCTGCCGAAGCAACTGCCTCGGGATCCCCCGATTCGACCAAGCGATAGGCGGCTTCTTTGTCCATCCTTTCGCTCTCTGCCGCCGTGAGTTCCTTGTTGAGTTCGTCGAGCTTCTCCATCGTGATGTTCTGCTTTTCATCAGCGCCGAGAATCTCATGCTCCTTCTGATAGCGGACGAGCTTTTCCTGAGAGGTTTCAACCTTCATCTGAAGGTCGACTAACTGCTTGGAAAGCCAATCCGAAGCCTGCATCGTCGATTCAAAGCGAGCTTTGAAGTTGTTTTCGACGTAAGTCTGCATGAGCGTGTTGACCACATTCGCGGCCATCTGCGGGTCCGGGCTACGGTAGTGAACCTCGACGATGCGCGTGTTGGGACTGAGGTTCACGCGGAGGTTGCCTTTGAAGCTGCCGATCATCGATGAAGCACGCGCCGGGTCGCTTTGCAAAGGATCCGGACTGAGATCGAGTGAGGATGAAGGAGCAGGAGGCGCCTGATCCGCGATTTCAGGCCGGCGATCCAGGTTCAGTTCGCGGATCACTTGCAAAGCGAGCAGGTCACTCTGCAGAATTTTTACTTCTGTATCCAGCTCCGAGGGATCGTAGTAGTCGAGATTGAAAGTTGTCGAGCCCTGGAAGTTTAGAGAGGTGTCGGGCTTATTGATAGCAATCGTGCCACTCGCCTCGTAGACTGGCGTTGTCTTTAAAGTTGCAATTGCAACAACCGAGAAGATCGTCGCGAAGCAGCCAACAACGATCCACTTACGTTTGAAGAGGATCCGGAGATACTCGCCCACAGCGGACTCAGTGGAAGGGTGCTCGCGGTAGAATTTTGGAGAAAGAGCGTTTCCAAGATCGAGCACCTGAGGGGCTTGGATCTCGCGAAGCGTGCCGTTACTCAGCGGTGCCAGGGGCCCTGAATCCATGCCTGCTCCTCAACCGTTTTGTCCCTCGCAAGCCAACCGTACTTGTGCACTTCCGCTCGAATCCCGGGACGGAGAGGCTGGTCTATCGCACGCAGGGACGATCAAGCAAAAATGAATTGGGAGTTCGTCGGACATTCTAGCATTCGAAGGAAAAAATCGTGACGAAATTTTGATCGAGTTTGAGAGGAAGAATCTCAGCCAAAGTCCGCTATACTAGCGGGAAACACAACAGCCCGGAAGCCATCCTCCGTGACCTGCTAAGGACGGCGATTTGAAGATCAAGCATTGGCTCACCCTCGGAATTCGTGCGAGAAGAGGCATAAGGGATGAATTGGTCGGAACAGGCGGTACTAGTGACTGGCGGTACGGGGTCCTTCGGCAAGAAATTTACCGAGATAATGCTCAAGGACTATCGGCCAAAGCGTTTGGTGATCTTTAGCCGGGACGAATTGAAGCAACATGAGATGCGAGCGGGGGGCTTAACCCATTCAAGCCTGCGGTATTTCTTGGGGGATGTTCGCGATCAATCACGCCTAGAGCGGGCCTTCTCCGGAATTACTATCGTGGTTCACGCAGCTGCGCTGAAGCAGGTGCCGGCTTGTGAATACAACCCATTCGAAGCTGTGCAAACGAATGTGATTGGCGCGCGAAACGTCATCGACGCGGCGATCAACCAGGGAGTCCGGCAAACGCTCGCCATCAGCACAGACAAAGCGGTAAATCCGATCAACATCTACGGTGCAACGAAGCTGTGCGCCGAGAAGATGTTTGTACAGGCTAACGCATACGCAGGGGCGCAGGACTCGCGGTTCAGTTGCGCAAGGTATGGGAATGTTGTAGCGAGCCGCGGCAGCGTGATCCCCGTTTTCCAGGAGCAGAGACGAACGGGACGAATTACATTGACCGATCCGCGTATGACGCGATTCTGGCTTACGCTCGAACAGGGAGTCCGCTTTGTGATTTCCTCCATTGAGCAAATGCACGGTGGGGAGATCTTTGTCCCGAAGATTCCGAGCATGCGCTTGCTTGATCTGGCAGAAAGCATCGCACCAGGATGCCAGATCGAAACCGTCGGAATCCGACCGGGAGAAAAACTTCACGAGGTACTTGTCTCCGAGGATGAGGCCCGCAATACAGTAGAAATGGGCGATCGTTATGTAATTCAACCGTCTCATTCCTGGTGGCGTCGAGAGAATTGGAGCAGCGGAAAGCGGTTACCAGAAGCTTTCAGATATGCAAGCGACACCAATGACCGCTGGCTGACCAGCCACGAGTTGCATGCACTAATCTCCCCTGACGTCGTGAATGAGGCTGAGGCTGCCCAGATTTCAGCCTAAGCCAAAGGATGAAAACCACTCCGGCCAACTTGCGGACGCTCGCCATGCATGGAGGGGCACCCGTGCGGTCCAGCTTTCTGCCATACGGTAGACAATCGGTGGATGAGGGAGACATTCAGGCCGTCGTCGACGTTTTGCGTTCGGACTGGCTCACTACAGGTCCCAAAGTCGCGGAATTCGAAGAGGCGTTCGCATCGTATGTGGGAACTCGGTTCGCGGTCAGCTTCAGCTCCGGGACCGCAGCATTACACGCCGCAAGCTTCGCTGCTGGCCTCAAGCCTGGCGACGAAGCGATCACAACTCCGCTAACCTTCGCTGCAACTGCGAATTGTGTTCTGTATCAGGGAGCGACGCCAGTTTTTGCCGACGTTTCTGCCGATACTTTGAACGTGAACTCTTCGGAGATCGAAAGAAAACTCACCGCAAAGACGCGAGCGATTCTGCCGGTCGACTACGCGGGTCATCCCGCGGACCTGGGTCCTATTCTGAATATCGCTGAGCGGCATGGGCTGACTGTAATTGAAGATGCATGCCATGCGTTGGGGGCGGAATATCAGCACAAACGGATTGGCGGAATTGCGGATATGACCGTCTTCAGTTTTCATCCAGTGAAGCACATCACGACGGCTGAAGGCGGAATGGTCGCGACTAACAATCCGGAGTTTTCTGAGATACTGCGGCGTTTTCGCAACCATGGTATTTCGAGTAGCGCGCGAGATCGTCAGAGGGCAGGGCAGTGGTACTACGAGATGGTTTCACTCGGCTTCAATTACCGGCTGCCCGATGTACTTTGTGCATTGGGAATTCAGCAATTGAAGAGAATCGATACAAATCTTGCGCGACGGCGCGAAATTGCGGCGCAATATACAGCCGCATTTCGGGATATTCGCGGGATCGTGCCGCCCACCGCACGACCCGATGTCAGCCCGGCCTGGCACTTGTACCCGATTCTGCTAAATGTGCAGGAGTTGTCCGTCAATCGGGGAGAAGTCTTTCGTGCTCTGCGGGCCGAGAACATTGGGGTTAACGTCCACTACATTCCGGTGCACTTGCATCCGTACTATCGTGATCGTTTTGGATACCGCGGCGGAGAGTTCCCGGTCGCCGAGGATGCATATTCGCGTCTCCTCAGTTTGCCTATGTTTCATAACATGACGGAACAAGATGTGCTGGATGTAATCGCTGCGGTGAAGAAGGTAGTGGGAAGTTATGAGAGTGCGGCGGTGGAGGCAAGGTGAAAGTAGTTGCCATCGTTCAGGCACGAATGGGGAGTTCGCGGCTGCCCGGCAAGGTGCTGAAAAAGATATCCGGCCGGAGCATGTTGCATAGGGTCGTGAGCCGGTTGCGGGCTTCGCATCTGACTGACGATTTGATAGTCGCGACTACTACCCTTGCAAAGGACGACGCGATTGTCGAGGAATGTCAAGACTGCGGTGTGCCATCTTATCGAGGTGACGAGAATGACGTACTCGACCGCTACTTCCGCGCAGCGGAATCGACGAAAGCCGATATCGTAGTTCGAGTCACATCGGACTGTCCACTGATCGATCCGGAGATCACCGATAAGACCATCCGGGCCTTCTTGCGAGGACAGCCGGCATATGCCTCGAACACGTTAGTGCGCACGTACCCGCGCGGCCTCGATACCGAAGTGATTTCGCGAAACGCATTAACGCGCGCGTGGCAGGAAGCACGTCGGCCTTATGAACGCGAACACGTGACACCGTATATCATCGAACATCCCGCGGACTTCCAGCTTCTTTCTGTAACCGACGCCGAAGATTACAGCGCGCACCGGTGGACGGTAGATACGCCCGAAGACCTTGCCTTTGTCCGAGCGATTTACTCGCGGCACGAAGACGCGATGTTCTCATGGCGCGACGTCCTGAAATTGCTCGAAGCGGAACCCGAGTTAGCGGACTTGAATCGTTCCGTTGTACAGAAAGCGATGCACTGATTTCCATTTGCGGAGTTTTCGGTGGGCATAGGTACACTTCTGATTCGGGCAGATGCGAGTCCAGCGATTGGTACGGGCCATGTCATGCGCTGCATTGCCCTGGCACAAGCTTGGCAGGATGCCGGCGGACAGACTGTGTTTACCATGGCTCAGAGCACGGAGGCGATCCGCGCTCGAATTCGAGCTGAGTCGTTCGAAACTCTCCCGATATCATCTTCGGTCAGCACCTCGGATGACCTGCTGCAAACGATCGCTCTCTTACAGCAACAACACTGTGAGTGGATCGCCGTTGATGGCTATCAATTCGGAATGGATTATCAGAGCGGGCTGAAGGCAGCCGGATTCAAAGTTCTTTTCTTGGACGACTTCGGACATTCGCATCACTACTCGGCCGATATAGTGCTCAATCAGAACGTGTCAGCAACTCCGGCCCTCTACTCAAATCGTGGGGAATACACCCGGCTCATTCTCGGTCCCAGATATGCTTTGTTGCGTAGGGAATTTAGCATTTGGAGCAATTGGCAGCGCACATTTTCGCCGTCGTGCCGTCATCTGCTAGTTACGATGGGAGGCAGCGATGAAGAGAATGTCACCGCGACTGCGATTGAGGCGCTACATTTGGCCGGCATCCCAGAGCTTGAGGCAACTGTGATCGTTGGCGGCAGCAATCCCAATTTCGCGAAGCTGCAAAATCTAGTCGCTCGGAGCGGACGAAAGATAGCTGTAAGAAAGGACGTCTCCAACATCGCAGAGCTAATGGCGGGGGCCGATGTGGCGATTTCGGCAGCGGGCACTACCTGTTGGGAACTCTGTCTGCTCGGTCTTCCCGCTTTGCTGATTGACGTAGCGGATAATCAGACTGCGCTGGCGGAGGAGCTCCAAAAGAGAGCTTGTGCCATACACGTCGGGAACAGAATGGTCAGACCTGAGACAATCGCGGAGAAGCTGAAATCTCTAATCGAATCGCTTGAAAGGCGGCAACTTCTATCGAAGGCGTCCCGGGAGTTGGTAGACGGAAGGGGCGCAATGCGGGTAGTGTCTGTGCTTTGTGGGCAGCGGCTCCTCCGGCTGCGGCCGGTCCGAAACGAGGACCGGCGATTATTGTGGGAGTGGGCGAATGATCCAGACGTTCGAGCCGCATCTTTTACGTCCGATCCGATTGAATGGGAAACTCACGTATCGTGGTTCGATGCGAAGATGGAAGACTCATGTGGCACGACTAAGACATGCCGAATGTTTATCGCTGAAGATGGGGAGGGGATAGCAGTAGGACAGATCAGGTTTGAACGTCGGGCGGACGCTGAATGGGACGTCGGCATCAGCTTAAGCAAAGACATGAGAGGGCGTGGATTCGCTAGTGAATTGATCGAAAGAGGCGTGCGGGAATTACGCAAACTCGATGTGGGTTCCCTGATTCACGCTTGTGTGAAGCCCGAGAACATAGCTTCCGTGAAGGCGTTCGAAGGAGCTTGTTTTGAGAACTGCGGAACGGAACAGATTCTCGGCCAGGCGGCAGTCCACTTGATTTATCGATGATTTCATAGTTGGAAACAGGCTGCTGGGTTGTTCGAGGGTTTGACCCTAGTTAATTTCAGCATGGCACCGCAAATTGAGATCGGAGATAGAGTCATAGGCTCGGGCAATCCGACGTATGTGATTGCAGAGATGTCGGCGAATCACGGACAGAGTTTCGATCAGGCGATTGCGATTGTGCGTGCCGCGAAGGATGCTGGTGCTGACGCGGTAAAGCTCCAAACCTATACGCCAGATACGATGACAATCGCCTGCGGCCGGGCGGATTTTCAAATTAAGGGGACCCTCTGGGAGGGGCGTAATCTACACGAGCTTTATCGCGAAGCGTACACGCCATGGGAATGGCAGCCGCGCCTGCGAGCGGCTGCGCTCGAGCTAGGAATTGAGTTGTTCTCCTCTCCGTTTGATTCAACTGCGATTGAATTCCTGGAGTCAATGAACGTACCAGCGTACAAGCTGGCATCGTTCGAGTTAGTCGATATTCCGTTGATCCAGAGAATGGCCAGAACAGGGAAGCCATTAATCATGTCGACGGGCATGGCGACTCTCGAGGAAATCGAGGAAGCGGTGCAGACCGCTCAAAAGGCAGGAGCGAAACAGATTGCGTTGCTGAAGTGTACCAGCGCCTATCCCGCCCCTGTTGATGAGATGAACTTACGAACCATTCCGGAATTGACCCGGCGCTTTGAAGTGCCTGTGGGACTCTCGGATCATTCTCTGGGAACGGCGGTCCCTGTCGCGGCTGTGGCTTTGGGCGCTTGCATTGTAGAGAAGCACATCACGTTGTCTCGTTCCAATCCTGGCCCGGACAGCACTTTCTCGCTGGAGCCAGAAGAGTTTAAAGAGACAGTCAATGCCATTCGCGTGGCCGAGAAGGCGCTCGGTGGCGTTCATTTCGGCTTCAGTTCACATGAGCAGAATAGCCGAGCATTCCGCCGCTCGCTATTCATTGTGGAGGATATGAAGTGCGGGGACGTTTTTAACAATGAAAACGTGCGCGCTATTCGTCCCGCGCACGGACTGCATACCCGCTATTTGTCGGAGATAATCGGGCGCCGAGCCAGTTGCGATGTCGAACGTGGGACACCATTGAGATGGGAAATGGTTGAGAAGCGATGAGGATCGTCAGCCCGCTGCTGAAAACATTGGTGTATCCCACCCTCTCCAGCATTGGGGCATTCCGAAGGACGTCGAACACCGGCCTCGCTATTGTTACGTATCACGGGATCATTCCCGCCGATTACAAACCTGTCGACGCAGCCTTTGACGGAAATCTCATCAGTGCCGAGATGCTTCGCCGTCAAATACGATTGCTCAAAGGAGAATACAAAATCGTTGCACCGGACGACGTTCTTGGATTTTTCAGGAGCGGAGAAGAATTACCTTCCAGATCTGTCCTTCTGACCTGTGACGACGGGCTGCTAAACTGTTTGACGGACATGCTGCCCGTGTTAAGAGAAGAGAACGTCAAATGCTTGTTCTTTGTGACAGGCGCATCTGCTAGAGAACTGCGCACGATGTTGTGGTATGAGGAACTGTTCTTGATTTTCCTGCGGGCTCCCTCGGGACCGATTCGGGCACCGTCTCAAAAATTCCTCATTGCCGACAAGCTGGAAGGCAGGAAACAAAGGCGTGCCGTATGGTCCGACTGCGTACGTCGCCTGTCGCAGTTGGACTTTCAGAGCCGCGACAGCGTAATACGAGAGTTGCGCGTTCAGTTTGGTCAAAGCGAAAAACCAGTTGTCGATCTCGAAAACTCTGTGATGTGCCGCAGGTATGGTTTTATGACGCGAGATGAGTTGCTGGAATTGCAGTCAGCGGGCATGACAATCGGCGCTCACACGCTTAGTCATCCCATCTTGTCTCGTCAGGAGCCTGAGCGAGCGTATGAGGAGATTCTACAAAGCCGAGCGGTGCTTGAATCGGCGCTGGGTACCGAGGTTTGGGCTTTTGCATATCCGTTCGGAGATCCAGAGTCAATCAAGCCTCAAATTTCCAATTTTGCTGAGAAAGCCGGATATCGGACCGCCTTCCTCAATTACGGCGGAGGTTTGGGACGCAAATTGCCGGCATATGCTTTGCCGCGAATTCATGTGACTAGCACAATGACTCTGGGAGAGTTCGAAGCTCACATTTGCGGCTTCTATGCACAGCTTGCAGATTTTCGGAGTGGCTCTGGAATCGCAGAGTTTCTAGGTGGCAACGGGAAAACATGTAAGCCGAATTTTTAACCTGGATCCGAGAGCCGATTACTACTCTTACGTATTCACAAACCCAATAAACAAAGCAATCGCTTGCGAATCGCGATACTGGAAGAAATCCCGCGAGATCCTACATTGCAGCGCCAATGGAACGAACTGGTGCGGCGACTGCCCGATTCGCAGGTGTTCTACACCTTTGAATGGTCTCTGGCGGTATATAGAGCGTACAGCAATACGCTACAACCCTTGCTGTTTTTGGGTTATGACGAAGCGGACTCCCTCTGTGCTGTGGTTCCGTTGGCTCTCGATTCCGAGCGGATGCGAGCCTCCTTCCTCTGTGCTACGACAGGAGACTATTGCGACTTTCTCGCACCCATTGAGCACAAAAATGCGTTCGTCTCATCTGTCTTAGAGCATTTGCGGCAGAGAAATGTCCATGAAATCACACTCGCGAATTTGCCAGCGGATTCCACGACCGTAGCGGCGATCGAGAGAGTGTCTGTAACAACTGGTTATCACCGGTTTTCCCGAACTGCCTACACATGCTCTCAGGTACGATTGAGCTACATCGGACGCCGGCCCAATGACAATAAGCTCGCGCTACCAGGACGGAAGATGGTCCGCCGCTCCCTGAGCGCAATGGGGAAGGAATCGCCAGTCCGATTAGATCATGCGTGTGACTGGACTACTGTCGCTCCCCTACTTCCTGAGTTTGTCAAAACTCATATCCAACGTTTCGCGGCTATGAACCGGGTCAGTAATTTGGAGAAACCCGACCGCCAAATATTTCTCGCGCAGTTGGCACAACTATTGGCGAGTTCTGGCTGGTTCATTCTGACGCGAATGATGAGCGGTGAAAAAGTGCTTGCCTGGAATTATGGATTTCGATTTCAGGGCTCGTGGTTTTGGTACCAACCAACGTTCGCCAGGAACTTGGAACGCTTCTCACCCGGTTTTTGCTTGCTCTCAAAGTTGATCGAAGAGGCAGCCGAGGATCCCGAGTTGAAGATGGTCGACCTGGGTTTGGGCGAAGAAGACTACAAGGATCGGTTCGCTAACGAGAATCGACGGACGCTGTATGTAACCCTAACGCGATCACTAGCAAAACATATGAAGGAAATTCTGCGCTACGGAACTGCGGAAGTGATCAAAACCTCTCCGCCACTTGAGCGCTCCGCCCGAAAAGTTGTCTCGCGATTACGCGATCTGCGGACGAAGAAGCCGTAATCTTATTTCCCGGTCTCCAATGAAAGTGGTTACACTGACTCATCTAATCCCAGGTCGCGAATGATCGATCTCTTTGTGGGAAGCAGTTTAAGAGGAGGAGAGTAGCGATTGGGTGATTTCTCGATATCTGAGGAAATGCCGGATGAGCAAAGTCTTGCGGAAGGTGCTGCAAGTCCGGCTTTTTCTGGGCAGCATCCCAAAACGGCGGTAAACGCGAGTCAGGCTGACGAAAAAGTACGAGTGAGTTTCAAGACCGAGATGGGGCGCATCTCGCGTCAGTCAGGTATTGCATTTGCCGGAACTATCTTCACTGCTGTTGTCGGCTATGCATTCAAGATCTATTTGGCGCGTTTTCTCGGAGCGGATGCTCTTGGCCTTTATGCTTTGGGCATTACGATCATCAGTTTCGTGGGAATGGTGAACACGCTGGGCATTCCCCAATCAGCTCTTCGTTTTGTGGCTGAGTATTCCGCTTCCAGGAAAGTTTCGGAGTTAAGAGCGCTGTTGTGGAATGGTTCCTGGATTCTTCTCGCCACCAACCTACTGTTTGCGGGCGTCCTGCTGAAACTGGGACCCTGGATCGCAATTCGCTTCTATCACGCTCCGCAGCTTGTGCGCTATCTGCCTTTGTTTGCCGTCATTATGGTCATGTCTGCGCTCAACTTGTTTAGTGGCAATGTGCTGACGGGTTATAGGGAAGCGGGACGGCGAACCATCATTTCGAAGTTCATCTCCAGTCCAGCCACCATTGTTCCGACAGTGCTGCTGGTCACGTTGGGATATGGCCTGAAAGGGTATCTTATTGGCCAAGTGTGTAGTGCTTGTTGTGTTCTGGTGCTGTTGACTCAGTCGGTCTGGCGTCTGACTCCCCCCGAAGCGCGATCTGCTAACCTGAACCGCCTTGGGATAGGGCGCGACATCTGGTCATTTTCGGCGACAATGTTCGGCTTTGGGATGATGCAATTTTTCATGGTCCAGACAGATCGCGTTGCGCTCGGCGTTTATCGCGGTCCCCATGATGTCGGAATCTATGCGGTCGTGGCGTCGATCGTGGCTTACGAGACGATCTTCCTTCATTCAGTTAATCAGATTTTTGCCCCTGTCATTGCGGATATGCATACAAGGGGAGAACGTGAGGTGCTAAGCAGGTTGTTCCAGACGCTTACGAAGTGGATCTTGGGTCTCACCCTGCCGCTCGCGATTGTTGTTATATGCTATGCGCCCGCAATCATGCGGATATTTGGTCATGAGTTTGAATCAGGCTGGCCGGCGCTGGTGATTCTAACGTTGGGCCAGTTGGTCAATTGCGGCGTTGGCTCGGTCGGGTTTCTTCTGCTGATGTCGGGGCATGAAAGACGCTTGATTCGCGTGCAATCCTTGATGGCGATAGTGATGGTCTTGCTTTGCTTTGCGCTCGTGCCGCGTTGGGGCGCCGTGGGTGCCGCAACCGCGGCTGCGATTACGAATGTGGGAATGAATCTCTTGAATCTTTTACAAGTCCGCAGGGCCCTCAAGTTGTCGCCTTACAACTGGAGCTATTTGAAGTTAGCACCTTCTGTGGGAAGTGCGGGGCTGATTGTTTTTCTTCTCAGCAGGAGTTCGTTCTTAGCCAAGGAGCAATTAGCGAGAGCCATTTTGGCGATGGTACTTTCGTATTTTGTATTTTGTGTCGTTTCACTGTGGACGGGATTGGATACGGATGATCGCCTAATCACAGATGCAGTGGTATCGCGAGTGCGTGGTATGTTTTTAGGAAGCAAGGTGGCGGGCCGCTAAACATTGCAGGGCCCCAGTATTGGATTGGCATGAAGTGTGCTCCATCGCAGAGGTGCATATTTGCCTGAAATAAGGACAATACAGTTGCCGGGCGAGTTATGTACAGCAGCCGAGAAAAGATACGGCTCCTCTTTCGGCAGCCTCGAGGAACTACTCATATTCATTCTGGAAAATTTGACCAATGACGATACCCGAATGGCGGACCAAATTGAGCGACAGATGATTGAGGAGCGACTCCGAGATCTTGGTTATCTGTAACAAGACGCCACAGCTTTAGCTTTATCTGAATTTCACAAGAATATGAGTGTGCCGGCGCACACTAGAGAGATTCATCCCAAGGCCTATCATGATCCGAAGGTGCCGACCAAGTGAGTTGGGGTAGAGCAGCATTCCGAAGAATACGAGATCTGGTTCCGGTCTCTGGGTTCGTCTTCAATCGCCCAATTGTTATATTTCAGAGCGATGACTGGGGACGTGTTGGTCTAAGAGACAGGGAAGGATTCGAGCAGCTACAGGCGGCAGGCCTCGCGTTGGGAGATCGGCCCTACGACTTCTATACGCTCGAAACAGCTGACGACCTGGTGGCACTCGGCGCAACGCTCAAGAAGCATCGAGATTCCATGGGTTGCCATCCTTGCGTTGAGATGAATTTCATCCTGGGAAATTTGGATTTTGCAAGGATGGAAGCAGAACAGTGGCAGACGGTTCATATTCGACCGTTGGCGAATGGCCTTCCCAACGGTTGGGAACGGCCTGGATTGCTCGAGGCCTACCACTCAGGAATCGCCTATGGCGTCTTTCATGCCGCTCTACATGGAATGACCCATTTTTGCCAAAGAGCTGTACAGAGGAATCTGGAAGACGATGTACCTGCAAGGCTATTACGAACCCTCTGGAAAGCAGGCACTCCCTATATTCACTGGCGGATGCCTTGGATCGGCTACGAGTATTGGGACCCAGAAAATCCTCCAGACGAACGTTTTTTGTCGCAACATGTGCAGCGGAAGTTAATCGGCGAGACCGTGGGTGCGTTTGCCAAGATGTTTGCGACGCTTCCAACCTCAGCGTGCGCGCCAGGATATCGGTCAAATGAAGACACAATCCGCGCATGGGCTCAACACGGAGTAAAAGTAGCACAGAATGGTCCGGGCACATTTACTCCTCCGTATTTCAATGGAAGCGAAGTATTGCAACTGTCGCGGACAATTGAGTTCGAACCTGCTGTGCAGGCGGATTTTTCACTTGAAGCATGCTTGTGCGCGGCAGAGACCTGCTTCTCAAATGGTATTCCTGCGATCGTCTCAGTACACTCCATCAATTTCCATTCGAGCGTTCGGGATTTTCGGACGCAGACACTGAAACAGCTCGACTCCTTTTTGAAAGCTTTGGAGACGAGACATAGCGATCTTCTGTACCTCCATGATGCAGACCTCTACGAGTTAGTTCAGAACGGCCGTTTCAGAACAAGGAACGGGGTAGTGCAGGTCGAAGTGCAGAAGAAGAAGATTAAAAAGGCGAACGCAGTAACGAAGAAGGTGGTCTGAATGCACACTCGAAGATCGATGCTCCTGGTCACGGTGGATTGCCTGCGCGCAGACCATGTGGGGTTCATGGGGTATCGGAGTCCGACAACGCCATTTTTGGATTCTTTGGCGAAGGACAGTTATGTGGTTCCAACCGCGATCGTGGCCGGTACCCCAACGTATTATTCGTTGCCCGCGATCTTTGCCTCACGTTTCCCTCTTGCGCTGGGGCGCGACATGTTGGGAATTGCTCCGAGCGAGCCAACTCTGACGACAGTTTTGCAGCAGGCAGGATATGCGACGGCCTGTTTTGCCGCGGCGAACCCATACATTTCACCGCGGTTTGGTTTCGAGCAGGGATTTGATCGATTTCGTGACTTTCTGGAAAGTGATGCGATCGAACCTGCAGCCCCGGGAAGTTCGGACGCCAACCGAAGTGGATGGGCGAGCCACATCAATCGGGTCTTGCAAAAAATCCGTCCTGCCATGGGACCGATCGGGAAAGTTTACGACGAGCTCTACTTTGAATACTGCCAACGGATAACCCCGGTGCCGGATTCCCTCGATGCACTGAGAATGTTTCCGTCGGCAGACGTAATTGTGGATCATGCAATCGAGTGGCTTTCTTGCATAAGCGATAGCCCGTTTTTTCTCTGGCTGCACTTCATGGATCCGCATTCTCCCTACTATCCGAAGTATTCGGCTTTGTCGGCGCTCTCCTCTCAGCCCATCGCTCCGCAGCGTGCCCGGTATATAAATTCGTATTGGAAGCGCACGGACATCGGCCCCATGCGTCTGGCAAAGTTTCGGGAAGAGATAGTTGCGCTTTACGACGCTGGAGTCAGGTGGGTCGATGAACAACTACGCCGTCTCGTTGCATCGCTCGATACTTCGAATCGATGGGGTAGCTGTGTCTTTGCGCTTACCGCCGACCATGGCGAGGAGTTCCTCGATCATGGAGGACGTTACCATCCGCCTTCTCACCTTAAAGAGGAACTCATCCATGTCCCGTTGCTCTTGCGTATTCCAGAGGCCCAGACGAGCAAGCCGAAAGAGTCACCATTCAGCTTGATCCACCTCGCTCCGACTCTCCTGGACGCGTTGGGAGAGTCCGCTCCGGCAAAATTCCACGGGAAAAGCCAGTTGAGTCGCCTAAAGTCTGCCCAGGATTTCGAGACTCCAGCTATATCCGAGTGTGTGGCGGGGTGCACCAATCCATTCCGATCAGAAAATCGAAAAGGACCGAGAGTTTTATCCGTTCGCGAATCTCGATATAAACTCATCAAGAATTTCGGTACGGGGGTTGAAAACCTATACGATTTGAAATCCGACCCGGCAGAACAATCTCCGCTTCCGACAAGCGTTCAAAAAGGGATTTATCGGCACCTGCTTGAGGTTGCACTTGACCACTTGCGTTTTTCGGCCCAAGAGCACAACGATAGACTGCGGATTGCTGCGTTCTTGCGCGAGCGTCGGCTAGAATGGCTAATGTCGTGACGGAGTTTTGGTATCGTAGTCCATTCGAATAGAGTCGAACCGACGGCTGTGCGCTTGTAGACTTTCTTTTCACTATCGATCAAACGTGCTAGCCGCATGAAGCCAATTCGCCTGCTGGTCGACAGTTTTGCAGATGCAGACCAATTCAACTCGCAGATGCAGAATGCTCGCGATCTTGTTTCACGTCTTGATCCGGAGCGTTTTCATGTAACGATGTTTCTGTGCGGTGAACCGCACAGGTCATTGGCTGAGAGACCGGGAACCCGATTTATTCGGCTAGGTCAACGAGGGCAAACTCTCAGAATTTTGCCTGAGTTCGTCTTCGGGCGTCACTCTATCCTCTTTTACGTAAAAGGGTCGCCGGCATCGAAGATATACCTGGGGTTGAGACGCACATGGCATGACAGGAGAGTTGTCATCGCCAGCATCGAATCTCAGTCCGACCTTCAGAAGGACGAGACTGTCAAAGACGAGCAGATCCGTTCTTGGAAAAAAACCGTGCTTCGGAGCGATGTCTTTTTCAGTAATTCCTCCTGTGTTCGAGCTAGTTTGAAGAAACACTACGGACTCGAGAGCGAAGTGATCCCTACAGGTGTCGACACGCAATTCTTCACCCCGGAGTGGGATCGTCCTCCGAATGCGAGGCCACGCGTGCTCTTTGTAGGGTCGCTGAGGCGATTCAAGGGACCCCAGTTGCTGGTTGACGCGGCATCGAGATTGCCTCATGCCGATTTCGTGATTGTTGGTAAGGGGCCCTTGGAGTCAGAGCTCCGAGCCGGGATACAGCGCCGGCGGTTATCAAACTGCGAACTCGCGGGAGGCCGCTATGGTTCCGAGCTGCGGGACATTTATCGCAAGGCAGACGTGTTTCTGTTCCCGTCACACTGGGAGGGTTCTCCTAAAGTTATTCTGGAGGCGGCGTCGTCCGGCTTGCCCGTGCTAGCTCGATGCGATTATGAACCCGAGACCGTGGAACATGGGAGAACGGGCTATCTAGGCGGAAGTGAGCATGAGCTCATGGGATATCTCGACACGCTCCTCGCAAATGCCGAACTCCGGCGAACTATGGGACGAGCCTCCCGTGTGCTCAGCGGAAGATTCGATTGGAATCTAATTACACCTCAGTGGGAGAGGGTCTTCTTACGGGAGGCGTCAAAGCTCGGATTGGGTTCATGATGCCGGATGACGATCAATCATCTGGCAGGCGGCGGCCGCTCCATGTTCTCACACTGACGCCTTTCTATCCCCATGCACTAGACGATTCGCAAGGCTGCTTTATATCGGACCCTCTAAGCAGTCTGTCCCAAGCAGGCATTTCGAACACCGTACTCGCTCTGCAGCCCATTTATAGAAAAAAGCATCGGGCTGCAAGCTCAATTGTGTTAGCCGAGTGGATACGCTACTTCTCATTGCCCGGCATTTTCGGCCTGCCAATAGCCGGAGCGTTTGCGTTCGCCAGTCTCGTGAGCAGCGTGCGCGAGTTGCAACAGGAGCAAAGGATTGATTTGATCCATGCCCATGCTACGCTACCCGCCGGTCATGCAGCGATGTTACTAAACTCCGAACTCGGGCTACCTTACGTCATCTCAGTGCATAGTCAAGACGCTTTTTCAGATGAGCACTCCCGCGGTCGGGTCGGTCACTGGTGTGGCAGAATCTCTCGCCGTGTTTATCAGGGATCGAAGCGCGTGATCTGTATCAGTGAAATCGTCCGTGAAAAAGTTTTGGAGAAAATGGGCTCACTCTGCCGGACGTCGGTAGTGTACAACGGTGTCGATCCGGACATGTTTGCTCCTGATCAGACCAATGGCGCCCAAGGTCTTAATATCCTCTCCGTAGGGAACCTGCTACCCACGAAGGGGCACGATGTGCTGATCCGTGCTGTTGCGGCGATCCTCCCGGAGTTTCCAGGAGCGACGTTGGATTTGATTGGTCATGGTCCAGAGATGCCTAGGCTTCAGCAATTGGCTCAGGAGTTCGGTATCCATGATCGAGTGCGGTTCCTGGGTCGATTATCGAGGCGACACGTTGCAGAAGCGATGCGGCGGTGCGCGGTGTTCGCTCTTCCAAGCGGTTACGAGGGACTCGGCTGCGTGTATCTGGAAGCCATGTCGACCGGCAAACCGGCGATTGGCTGTCGTGGTCAGGGAATCGCCGAAATCATTTGCCAGGGTGTAAACGGCTTCTTGATCGGACCTGGTAACGACAAGGAACTAGTACTTGTCCTGGGAATGTTGCTACGAGACGAGCGCAAGCGGCATGACATCGGTGTTGCAGCCCGAGACACCATTCTCGAAAGATTCACTCTCAAACAACAGGCAGAAAACCTGGCGCGTATCTATCGAGAGTGTGCGGCATGAAGATTCGCCTTGTAATCATTACCGAAATCATTTCGCCATACCGAATCCCACTATTCAACGCTCTGGCTTGTCGAGAGGAAGTGGATTTGCATGTCATCTTCCTGGGAGAGACCGATCCCAAACTGCGTGAATGGCATGTCTACAAAGAAGAGATCAGATTTTCTTTTCAAGTTCTATCCTCGTGGCGTTACCGCATCGGCAGATACAACGCACTATTGAATGCCGGATTGTGGTCCGCACTGAACATATCAGAGCCGCAGGTCATCGTTTGCGGTGGGTACAGCTATCTTGCGTCCTGGGAAGCACTACTCTGGGCGCGACAACGCAAGGTGCCTTTTCTTTTGTGGTCAGAAAGCAACCAGCACGACCAGCGCCGTCGGCATGCGTTTGTCGAGCTTTTGAAGAGAACGTTCTTGCGCCGATGCAATGGATTCGTTGTTCCCGGCCGATCGGCGCATGAATATGTTAGAGCCCATCAGGTTGACGAGAGGACAATCTTCACTGCTCCGAATGCGGTCGACAATAGTCTTTTTGCCAATGCGGCCGCAGTCGCTCGCAAGAATCCAGCGCAGTATCGCGAACGGTTGCAGCTGCCGCAGCGCTATTTGCTTTTCGTTGGACGGCTCGTGCGGGAGAAGGGTGTTGTCGAGTTGTTGTCGGCCTACGGCCGCTTGGATTGTGAAATACGGCAAAATATTGGTTTAGTGATTGTGGGTGATGGCCCGTGTCGCTCGCAGATGCAGAAGCTAGCTCAGAGCTTTTCTTCGGGACGAGTTGTATTTAGCGGCTTTGTGCACCGTGAATGCCTGGGCGCATATTATGGACTGGCAGAGGTCTTGATATTACCCACATACACCGATACCTGGGGCATGGTGGTGAATGAAGCGATGGCGTGTGGACTCCCGATAATTCTCAGCATGGCGGCTGGATGCTCCACGGATCTGATTCGCGAGAATTGGAACGGTGTGCTGATAGGCCCCAGAAACGTCGATCATTTGGAGTCTGCCATGACAAGAGTAGCTAAGGAGCCTCAGCTCTGGCGGAGCATGGGCGCGAACAGCGCCAAGCATATCCGGGACTACTCACCCGAAGTCTGGGCGGTTTCAATTGAGCGAGCAGTGCAGGCAGCCGTTAGTCGATCGTGATGGAAACAAGAGATTGTGTGCTTCCTGCGATCAACTGTCGCTGCTAGAATGCAGGCTTGCGTAGCATTCGCATTCCGTCCCGAGTTTTTATCTGCAAGTACTAGTATCGGTGGCTATGCCTGGTATTCCATCAAAGAGATTCGTCAACCCACGCCAAGAGGCCTAGCGGATGAGCCAGAGGATTACGAAAGGCTTTCTCGTTGCTAGTGCGTTAACGGCACCCCTATTGTTGGCTTATATGGCCTACTCGCGGCCATTCTATTTCACAAGCCAGCGGTATTTGGGTGGCCTGATTCTGCTCGAATTCCTCATTGCAGCTGTCTGGATGTACCGTCGGATATTCTTCCCCGTGGTGATCCTCGCGTTTCTCTTAGCCGGTGTGGACCTTCCGGTAGGTGCGGTCTGGACTGCGGCGCGGTGGCTCTTCTTGGCTGTAGGAGCCTTGTGCGGACTATTTATTGTCGTTAAGGAGCATCGCTACTATTTCGGCTTATTCCATCTTACGGCTGCGTTCGCGGTGCTCGCGGCCCTGCTCTCCGCCACAGAGTCGCGATATCCCGATGTGGCGTTATTGAAGGTGTTAAGCCTTTTTCTATTGTTCCTCTACGCGGGGACTGGAGCAAGAATCGCGGTCACCGATCGAGAAAATGTGTTTTTTGCTCGATTGATCCTGGGGTGTGAAGCGTTTGTGGGCATCAATGCAGCTTTCTATGCTCTCGGCATTGAGGCTATGGGCAATCCCAACTCTCTCGGTGCAGTCATGGGTGTCGTGGGAGCACCAGTATTGCTATGGGGGACGTTGGTAACGAGAGAACGATCATTGCAACAGCGGCGCGGGGTGTTCTTCACAGTCGCCATGTTTCTGGGTTTCATCAGCCATTCACGCGCCGGGATCGCCGCCGCGTTCATCTCATGCGGTTTGCTATGCCTGGCCCTACGCAAATACAAGCTGTTTACTGAGGGCCTGATCATCATTACTATCGTGATGGCAGCGACCGCAATTTTTCGTCCCCAAATGATTTCTTCGCTGACCTCATCAACGGTGTACAAGGGGGTGGATCAGCAGCGTGGGGTATTCGCTTCGAGACAAGCGCCCTGGCAAATGGCGATCGATAAGATCGGCGAACATCCTTGGCTGGGAGCCGGGCTGGGAACCACAGCCGAAGGGGGGGACCCGAAGAAGGAACAAGGCAGTTTCGCCTCAAATGTAGGTGTGACAACCGAGAATGGGAGCAGCTATCTGTCCTTGTTGGCTGGTACTGGAATCCTAGGGGCGATTCCCTGTCTTCTTTTACTAATGATGTTGATAGGCAAGATTTGGGCAACGATGATCTGGATGCGCGTTACGGGAAGCGCCGTGCATGCAGCCGTTCCCATCGCTTTGGTCTTGATTGCCGGAATAGTCCACGCCGGATTCGAGGATTGGATGTTTGCTCCCGGCAATTATCTGAGCGTATTTTTCTGGAGTCTGGCGTTTATTTTCATAGATGTAGCTCCTAAGTTAAAGCAACATGTTTGGTTCCTAGCGCACCCGGCGGTGCGACAGCAGGCTGTGAGCCGGGCCAGTTAGCGTCTGTGATCCGCCTCTTCATCAATGCACTTTCAGCTACTGCGGGCGGTGGCCTCACATACGTGAGGAACGTCGTTCCTCTTCTGGCCGCCGCTCCGGTCCATGCCACGCTGATGGTGAGCCCTACTCTTCGACAGGAGTTCGATAATCTTTCAAACGTTGACTTTCTCGAAATGGACATTTCTGCACTGCAGCGATTCTGGTTTGAACAGTCGCAGCTGAAGGAATTGATCCGTAAATGCGCCGCGGATGTGCTGTTATCGACAGGGAATTTTGCAGTGAGAAAATCACCGGTTCCCCAGATTCTGCTGTCTCGTAATTCCATTTACACTTCGGTAGATTACTTCCGCGATCTGAAACATCGCCATCAATATCGGATGTTGGCAGATACGTACGTTAGGGGCATGTTCGCAAAAAGATCCATTCACTGGGCCGACGTTACGGTTGCTCCAAGCGAAGCGTTCGCGGCTGAACTAGAGCGATGGACCGGAGCCAAAGTGGTTTCCATTCATCATGGCTTTGACCGCGAGGCATTTACGCGGAACACAGCTCCTTTGTCCGACGAAGTGGAGGCCAAACTGGCTTCGGCGAACGGTGTTCTGAAGCTGCTCTTTGTCAGCCACTATAACTACTATCGCAATTTCGAGACACTGATTCGAGCATTGCCCATCTTGCGGGCGAAGTTTCCGGATAGTCCTCTCAGGCTTTTGCTGACGTGCGAGTTGGCTTCCGGAAAAAATCCTGGCGCATGTCGTCCGGACTTGGCTGCAAATCTGATCAAAACACTTGGCGTCTCCGATATGATCGTCGAACTTGGAACGGTTCCCTACGGACAATTGCATCACCTGTATGCTCGTGCCGACATTTATGTGACTGCTGCCTACGCGGAAACGTTTGCTCATCCGCTGGTGGAAGCCATGAGCGGTGGATTGCCTGTTGTAGCCTCGGATATTCCCGTACACAGGGAAATCTGTGGACAAGCAGCGTATTACTTCGATCGGTTCTCAGCGAGCGAGCTAGCAGCATCTATCTCGCGAGTTGCGGCGTCCCAAGAGACCATGAAGCGCATGGCCGTTGCTGGTGCGCAAAGATCAACGACCTTTTCGTGGGCATTACATGTTAGGAGGCTGGTCGAATTGTGTCACTCACTGGTGAACACTACAGCTAGTTTGGAATCATCTTAAGCGCCTGTGTCGCGCTCCTAGTCTTCTTTGGTGTGCTAAGATGCATAGAATTTTCCAGAAAATCTTGACTCGCCAGATTCACAAATATGGCGATTGCCTGCGATGAAGATTATTGTTAATGCCGACGATCTCGGTCTGAGCGAATCGGTTAACGAAGCAATCTTCCATGGTATGCAGCGGAACGTGATTACATCTGCCACGCTGCTAGCGAATGGCGTTGCCCTTGAGAGCGCCGTCCGAGAATTGCAGCGATTTCCAAAGCATTCCTTCGGTGTGCATCTGAACTTGACCGAATTCGAGCCAGTTCATCCGGCTAGCAAGAAAAACCTTGCGAGAATCATCGATGAGAGAGGTTGTTTTGCGGGAAATGCAATCCGGCAAGCGAAAATTGATATTCACATGCTGAGAGCAATTTTTCAGGAGTGGTGCTCGCAAATTGAAAAGCTTGTGACACTGGGAGTGGAACCGTCGCACCTCGATGCTCACCACCACGTGCACACGATACCGCAGCTCCTGCCGGTGCTGGTAGCCTTGCGCCGCCGATACAAAATCAACAAGATACGAATCAGCCGGAACATGTACGATGATGCAGAGCATCCTGGTTCCTTGATGCTCGGGAAGAAGAAAGTTTTCAATTCTGCATTGCGAACGTTTGGATTTCGAACGGTGCATGTTTTTACCGATCTTCTGACATTTATCGAACTTTGCGCTGTGTGTCCGCCGAAAGCAGGTACCGCAGAGCTGATGACGCACCCGGGCTCGACTTCAGTGAACGAAGAGATGAGTGTGCTGGGAGGCGCCTGGCCAGAACTGCTTCAGTACCCGGCAGCACTAATCAGTTACAAGACTCTTTAGCGGGATTGTTGGAATGTGGCTAACAGACTGGGCTGAATCGGCGGTTGTGGAAGGGCACGTTGAGCCATCCAATCTCTCTGCAATTGAGACTTCTTCCGTTGAGTGTACCTACCTGTTGGCATGGAATGAACACTGCCTGGAGTGTGCGCTCCCAGAGTGCTTCTTAGTCTGTCCTTTGTACGTTCAGAGACGAGATCGGAAATGCGCTCGCTTTAAGAGAGGAATTCGGCCGAATTCACAGTATGCGGGACTCTATCCTTTCGGAGCTGAAATTGAGTTTCGCAGATGGGGGAAACTGGAATCTACTTTTGGTTATGGCGCTGTCAGCATCTCCCAAGCCCGATTGATCGACAAGGCAGACCGTGCACTTCTGCGATGCGTGCAGCCAGTATCGAGGTTATTCCGTACGGTCAGTCCGGCACTTCGTCTGAACGGGGCGTATGCAGTTGCTCGTGAGCTAATTTTGCAGAGCATCACCGGGAGAAAACGAGCCGACTTTGACGAGTTCCTGATTGAGGTCTGGAATATCAAGCCGGAGCCGGTGCGGATGGTTCTTGAGTGCTGGCAGCAAGGCCTGAAGTTTCGTTCCTCAATCCTTCTGCATCCGGGGCGAACCGTTCAGCGAATTCCGGTCGATGCAATGGGTATTGATCTTTATGGACAATTTGGTGTCATTAGCATTTATCCGGAGAATGACGCCGAAGCTCATCTCGTGTTTTCCTGGCTTGACTTTGTGCGCTACAACGCGGATCACTGGCCGGCAGAACCATCGAAATTGCAGTCCTCTGACCAGCAGACTTCGAAGCGACAGGTTAGATCCTCGGAAAAGGTGAAATGTGTAATATGGGATTTGGATCGTACGGTTTGGGATGGAATTCTCGGTGAGCAAGACCCGGAGAAAGTGACTCTGCGTCCGTCGGTTCTGCAAACCATGCAAGTCTTGGATGAAAGAGGAATCCTTCAAAGCGTCGCGAGCAAGAATGACTGCGGGACTACAGTGCAGGTTCTTGAACGGCTGAAGATCGCACACCTCTTCCTGTATCCGCAGATCAACTGGGAACCCAAGAGCGTAAGCATCAGCAGAATTGCAAAGGCCTTGAACATTGGGATGGAAAGTTGTGCGTTCATCGACGATTCGCCCTTTGAGAGAGCCGAGGTTGCTTGTGAATGCAAGGGAGTCCGAATTTTCTCTGAAGCCGAGATGGACGGCCTGTTAGCGCGTCCAGAGTTCGATGTTCCGGTGACGACGGAAAGCAGGAATCGCCGAGAGTTTTACGATGCCGAATTCCAGCGGAAGCAAGAGGCGGTTCAATACGGAGATAGGTATGAAGCTTTCCTGAGTACGTGCGAGATGCAGGCGACCCTGTTTCGACCAAGTGAGCTTGAACACATTGACCGCTGCCTCGAGCTTTTGCATCGCTCAAACCAATTGAATCTTTCGACCCATCGTTACTCGCGGCAGGAGTTTATCGGGATTCTCTCACGACCCGAAGTCGTTTGTATCTGCACATTCTGCCGTGATCGATTTGGCGAATACGGTATTGTCGGTTTTGCATCGATCGATGTGTCCTCGGGAAATGCAGTGTTGAAGGATTTCGTATTATCGTGCCGGGTGGCACAGAAGAAAGTCGAAAATGCATGGTTCAAACAGGCCGTCGAGCTTGCCCGTCGGGCGGGTTATTCGAGCATCCGAGCTACGTACGTGAAAACGCAACGCAACGGCGTTCTTCTGAAAGCGCTGCGTGAGGTCGGGTTCGTCGAGAGTGCGAAGAGCGAAGTGGCGTCCGACCTCGAGCTGACCTGTGAGCATGTTCCAGTCTCTTCCGACATTGTCTCCGTAAAAATGCACGACCTTGAGCTGCCCAAAAAAACGGAGGCTCTGCTAGCGACGGGATAATCCTGTTGGTGTGCGACGAACTCCATTTGATCTTTTGGGTTGACTTTTGATGCTCAGAGAAGCGATGCAACATTTAGGCCCGTTGCGCCCGTTTGCGAAGCGGTCAGCGCGATTTCTTTTCCCGCGCTATTCATGGATTCTGGATCGGCTGAATTGGGAGGCCAAGCTAACTGCGTCAGTGGAGCAATTTTCTGAGGCTGTGGAGCTTTCGAGTCGCGAGCAACTCTACCGATATGTCAGTGAGAGCCTCCTCAATGGGCCGGATGCACTAATGGATTACCTTGAGTTCGGTGTTTATGAAGGCGCCAGTATGCGGGAATGGTGCTCACTTAATCGGAATCCGGACAGCCGATTTTACGGATTTGATTCTTTTGAAGGCCTGCCTGAAGACTGGCACTCAGGAAAACGAAAAGGCGCATTCAGTACCGGAGGAAAAGTTCCGAATATTGCCGATCCACGCGTTACGTTTGTCCCAGGATGGTTCCAGAAATCTCTACGCGGATTCTTGAATGGCTATAGTCCCAAGAGTTCGCTTGTAATTCATCTAGACTGCGATCTCTATTCCTCAACACTCTATTGCTTGACTACGTTAGATCCCGTTGTCTCTCCGGGCGCGCTTATCGTGCTGGACGATTTTTTTGACGCCCTTCACATCTACAGGGCTCTTTCAGATTATTGTTCTGCCTACGTCCGAGAGTATCGAATACTGGCCCGTACAATCGAATTGGGACAGGCAGTCATCGTAATAGTCTAGGTTTACAGCGGTGCATCCCGATGCGACCTAAGCCCGAAGATCAGCACGACGCAGAGCGAGACGAGTGCCCAAGTCTCATGTGGCATCACTAGCAATTCCCACAATCGAGACTCAATAAGAGAACGGGGAACGCTATTGTAGGATGGCAGTTTCTCCAGGAATGCCGAACCAGGTAACGAGAACGGTATCATCATGGCCAATGCACACCTGGCGATTACCCTTGATGGTCCAATGGATTCCGCAATGCACCAGCAGAGTGGGATGACCAGAAGCCCAGCATCGTAAAAGCGATGGTAGACGGGAAGCAGTGCGATGGTTGCGATCGTCGCAAGTGAAAGAAGTTCTAAGCTTTCTTTTCTCTTCAGGACGTAAAAGAGCCAACCACCAACAAGCAGTCCTGTGACAACAAAAGCCCAAAGGTTGGCATGATGCGAATTCTGCGTCAGAGAGAAGAATGGAACCTGCAGGTTGATTAGGGTGAATCTGCCGGGATTGTCCGAGGTGAAGCTATCAATGTTGTTGCTGGTTACGAATCCTTTAGCATTGTTCAGGTAATCCTGAAGCCAGACCGCTCCTCGAATACGCAGGTGGAGTGCTGCTATCAGGTTCAAACTGACTGTGCATCCGACCGCCACCGTGAAAAGCCGCCATCGCCTGCGCACGAGGTAGAAAAGGACGAGAAAGGCGCCAAGCTGAGGCTTGATGCTGCATGCGAATCCAAAAAGTAGGCCAGCAGTGATGTCGTGCCCCTCGAACGCAGCCCCGATAGCTAGCGCGCATAGGGCGATAACCAAAATGCTGGTGTTTCCATTGGCGATACCCGTGTGAAACGGAGCGAGCGCAAGGCAAGCTGCGACAAGGATGAGAACACGGACTTCGTTTTGAGACCTGCCTAAAGTCCTGACGAAAGCCCAAACCGTTGCTGCAAATGAGACCAGCAGAAGCAGGAGCCAAATCACCTTCGCGACTTTCCAGGGAAAGACCGCCACTGGAGCCATGACGACTAATCCGCCCAGAGGCGGGGCCAGATGAGTGCGGATATCATTTGTGCTGAGCCCGACCCAGGTCTGTTCCTTCCACAGCGCGACAAAATTTCTCGGATTCGCGGGACTTTTACCTCTTAACCACAGCTTCGAAGCAGTGTAGTTCTGCGAGAAGTCATTCCATTCGCTGGGATTCTGAACATAACGCACCGGCCCACGAATGGTAAATTCTGCAGCCGCAAGAAAGAGAAGGAGCCAGAGGGCTACTTTCGTCCCACTGCCAACCGGCGACCGATGAAGCTGAACCTGGCTGGGGCTGTGATTCATTGGGGGCTTATCTTACGCAGGCGGCGCGGAGGCACTCAGCCACTCTCATTTGTTGCGCTTCGGTCATCTGTGCAAAAAGCGGCAGGATTATGCATTCAGCTTGAGCATGTTCGCTTGCGCTAAGGTTTGGGCAACTTCCAGTCGGTTGGCATGCCAGATCAGCGCATCGCCAAGTATTCGGCGTCTGGTAGGCCGGTTCGAGGTGAGTGCACATGATCCCGCGTCGGGTGGCAATGCCCTCATCCAGCATTCTTTGCATAACCTGCCTCTGATCGCAATTGCGGGGCAGACGGACGCAATAGCTTTGCCAATTCGATCGCGCCCATTCGGGCTCCTTGGGAGCGAGTAGTCCGGGCGGATGCGCGAGTAGTTGGTTGTACTTCGCGACCATCCGGCGACGTTGAGCGACCGCTTCGGGAATCCGCTTTAGTTGCTCGCGTCCAACCGCAGCTTGAATATCGGTCAAGCGGTAGTTGAATCCCAGTTCCGGGTAGGACTCAAAAACTACCGTTGGGGACGCATGCCTGACCGTATCCGGCGTGCTCATCGCGTGTTGACGCCACAGGCGAAACTTGCGATCGATTTCAGCATCGCTTGTGGTAAGCATTCCGCCGTCACCGGTCGTCAGCAGCTTTCGGGGATGAAACGAAAAGCACGCAACGTCAGCGTGCGGCTTGCCGATTATCTCCCAATTTCCTTGCCAAAGAATCTCGCTTCCAACTGCGCAGGCTGCATCCTCGACGACAGGGATCTGGTGCCGGCGGGCTACTTCGAGAACCGCCCGGAGGTCGCAGGGCATACCCATCTGGTGAACGCAGAGTATTGCCCGGGTGCGCTTGCTGATCGCCGGCTCAATTCTGCGGGGATCGATGTCGAAGGTGTTGGGTTCAATATCAACAAACACAGGCAAGGCGCCACAATATCGGATGCTGTTTGCAGTCGCAATATAGGAGTGGCTGACTGTAATCACTTCATCGCCGGCTTTAAGACCAATGGCCAGAAGCGCAAGGTGCAACGCTGTCGTGCCACTGGAGACTGCACAGGCATATGGCGCGCCCACGAAAGCAGCGAACTCTCTCTCGAAAGCCGCCACTTCCGGTCCTTGGGTGACCCAACCCGAAAGAATGGCCCGCTCTGCTGCCGACACCTCTTCATGTCCAAGGAGCGGTCGAGCAACCGGGATAAATTCGTTAGACATTTTTGAGCGGGGGACTGATGAGAATCAGAAAAACGATTCTATAGATCCGTAGCGTCAGGCAGGGATAGCCTCTGCGACCCGGCGTTCGTCTTGCCACCAGGACACTAGACGGCGAAGACCCTCCTCAATTGAGATAGAGGTTTTGAATCCCAGGAGGCGCTTTGCTTTTGAGATATCCGCCAGCCTGCGCGGTACGGGATTGACCTTCCTCTCAGGGCCGTACTCAGGCGAGGCGCTCGAACCCATGATTCGTAATAGCAAATTCGCAAGATCATTCAGGCTTGTCTCGCTTCCGCTGGCGACGTTAAACACTTCGTCTGTAATTTCAGATTCCGCAGCAGCAATGTTTGCGCGAGCAATGTCTTCGGCAAAAACGAAATCCATCGTCTGCTTGCCGTCACCGAAGATAAGAGGGCCCCTGCCCGCTGCGATTCGTTCCATCCAGCGAACCAGGACTTCGGTGTACGCCCCATAAACATCCATGCGTGGTCCGTAGACGTTGAAATAGCGAAGCGCTACGTATGGAAGCTGGTACATTTCGTGAAAGCTGCGAAGCAATCCTTCGTTGAATGTCTTGGCTGCTCCATAGAACGTCCGATTATGGTACGGATGATGCTGCTCCTGCGTCGGAAAATCCTCCGCCATGCCGTAGATGGAAGCGGTCGAGGCCGCGACGAACTTTGAAACTTTCGCCTTCACGGCCGCCTCGGCAACGTTGAAGGTCCCATCGACGATCACTTCTAGCGCGAGACGTGGCTCCTCAGCGCATTGCGTGATGCGCAGAGCAGCTTGATGAAACACGACATCGATGCCCTGCATCACTTCGGTCACTAACTTGGCATCGCGGATGTCACCTTTCACAATCGTGACGCGCCCGTGAGCGATAGCGTGCGACAGATTCTCGCGTCTGCCACGAACAAAATTATCCAGCACTACAATCTCACGAACGTCCCGCTCCACTAATTGATCCGCGATATGGGATCCGATTAGTCCTGCCCCGCCCGTAATCAGAACACGCCGGTTCTTCATGCGAAAGCCCCTGGGTTGGATGATTGGAACGATGATTCTATCAAGGTCGTATGCCAAAGCGTTAGGGTTGTGCAGTAGAAGGTGCTTCATCTGCAACTTGCCTTCTTAGCTGTGCAACGCTGATGCCCTTGAGAGCCAGAAGGCAAAGGCCAGCGGTAATGTTCACCACGTATACCCAGGCGTGGATCACGATCGTGAGCGCCAACGCGCCGCTCGATGCTATCCCCGTCAGTTTGAAAGCTTCGGTGCCAAAAAGCTCGTAGGTCCCGAGTCCGCCGGGAGCAGCCGGAATCATCAATCCAAGTCCTAAAACCGCGGAGGCAATGACAGCGGACTTCAACGATATTCCCAGTTCCAAGGCCCCACCCAGCCCCCAGATCAGCACGGCTTCAGTGATCCATATCGCCGCAGTGGCCAAGAATAAAATGAACATCTGCTGTGCGGAGTCAACTACGCTGAGCCCGTCTGAGAGCGAGGTCAGTAGACGGTTTGCGCCACGCTCCAGAAAGCTCATGTGCAGAATACGGAGCAATCTGTTGGCAACTCCCGTCAGACTCCGGGTTTGATGGCGAAGCAGGATTACCGCCAGTATGGCTCCGCTAAAGACGAAGGCTGCTACGCGGAGGATTTGAAACAACCAGTGTGGAGGATGCAATGACCAGGCGGCGAACAGAACCATTCCGATCAACGCGACCCCATCCAGAATTTTTTCCACAGCGAGAGTGGCCAGCGTGCGGCTACTCCCAGAAAGAGTTGTACCATTGCCCAACAGTATGCACCGTGCAACATCTCCCGCACGTGCCGGCAGAACGAAATTGGCCATGTTCCCAATGCCGAGAACAGCCAGACAATCTCCAAATCGGGGACGCGACGATGCCGGGAAGATCATTTGCCAACGCCATGCGCGTAGCGGAAGGTTTGTGAGGAATACTACGACTGGAACAACCAGGAAAGGGCCATTCAGCCGGCCCAAAGTATTCCAGGACTGCTTGAGGTCAACCTGTCGGAGTACAAGGACAATACATCCAACGCCGATCAGGGTTCCGACGATGGCAGCCTGGAGATGGGCTCTACGTCCCAAATCTGCGCTCCACCCGCTCTACTTGTTCCGCGTTTGCCGCACCTGAAGAGTACACATCCGAGACGTCTTCCAGGAAGTAGATGGGTCGGTGACGCGCCGCCTCCAGCGTCCTCCAGAGGTATTCGCCCAGTACTCCAAGCATCATCATCTGCAAGCCGCCGAGCACCAGGACCACCACGATCAGGGAGGCCCAGCCCTGAACCGGTGTTTGGGTCTTCAGACGCACGATAATCACGAGCAGTGCGTAGGCGAAGCCCAGGAGGCTACAAATGATACCCAGATACGACATAGCTCGCAGGGGCGCATATGAAAACGAGACGAACGCGTCAGCAACAGCTTTGAGTTTCTTCTGCAGGGTCCATTTGGAAGTGCCGGCTGCACGGCGTTCCTTCGTGTAGGTAATCTGCTGCGAGGAGAAGCCAAGGCGCGCGATCTCGCCTCCGAGGCTTACGTCGCTGCCTGCTGACTCCAGGAGAGCATCGACGGCTTTGCGGTCGAGCAAGGCAAAATCCGAGCCACGCGGAGGAAGATTGACTTCACCCAAAAAGTTTAAGAGTCGATAAAAAGTGTTGGCGAGAAATACGTCCAGTCCGGAAACGCCCTCGCGCTGCTCCCGCACGGCCCAGACTATATGGTGGCCCTGTCGCCATGCCTCCATCATTTGCAGGATCAATTCGGGCGGGTCTTGCAGATCTGCGGCAAGAAAAACAGCGCATTCTCCTCGCGCGCGCGCCAGGCCTGCAAGAACCGCCACGTGGCTGCCGCAATTCTTCGCGAGGCGAGCGTAGCGAAACATCGAATTCTGCTCGCAGAACTCTTTGAGGATTTGTGGGGTTTGATCGGACGAATGATCGTCGACCAAAATGATTTCCGTTTCCAATGGGGAGAGGCGCTCCACAAACGCGCAGAGTCGCTCCCGAAGCGCCGGCAATACCGCTTCCTCGTTGTACACCGGGATGACTATGCTGAGTTCCGGACGATTCATATCTACACCAAGCTTATTCAACTGGATTAATCCAATCAGATCACATTGTCTTTCGAGGCCGATTCCTGAGCAAGCTTTTCGCGCAGTCGGACACCCACTGATCATCAACCGAACTGTCGACCCATAGATTGACTATCCGCCGCGCGAAGTTTTCGGCATTGCGACAAGCATCAGAAGGCAAAAAGAAGTCGTTCACCGGCCAATAGAGATTCGATACGTGAAAACCATCCCGGCGTACTGCTTCGCAAAATGGCACAAGCTGATCCGGAAAATCAACTAACAGAGAGTAACGCCAGCACACACCGCTTTGATGCCACTGTTTCAATCTTTTCCAGCCTGAATCGCCCAAGAGGTGATCGTACTGTTTCGCATTCTGAAGCCGGTGCTCAAGCAGATGATCAAGTTGATCCCATGCATTGAGAAGTGCTGCCGGATTCTTCATCCTCCGCAGATACAGCGATCGGAATGCGGGCTGTAGTTTTAGAAATGCACTGGAAATTTCATCGACCGCTCGACTTCTAAGAAGTGCAACCAGCGAATGGTGAAGATTGCGATAACTGCCAGCAAGCATCGCTCCTCGAGCTTCGTCGATCTCCGTCCACAGCAGATCAGATTCGGCCAACTGAGCAAGCGGTCCCAGAAGGCCGGGGTTTCGGATCAACAAAGCCCCGCCGCCACATTCCAATATCTTCGTAGGATTGAAACTAAAGACAGAGAGGTCACCGACTGAACCTGCTGGCGTGCCATCCGGCAATGAGGCGCCCAAGGCCTGCGCGAGATCTTCAATCAGAAGGATGCCTTTTTCCCGGCACCAATCCCCCAAATCCTTGATGTCTGCTGTTTGACCAAACAGATGGATAAAGACCACGGCACCCGTGTTGGGAGTGCAGCGCTCCTGGATTGACGAAAGCGTGGGCATGCCTGATTCGGGATCAACATCAGCGAACCGAGGAGTCAGTCCTGCGAGCAGCGCAGCGTTGGCCGGCGTCGCACACGAAATCGAAGGAAGTATGACCTCGACGTTGTGAGCATCTCCATGCAAAAGTCTCGCGAGCCGAAATGTGCGGTAAAGAGATGTCGCTGCCCGACCGTACCACTGCATCGCGTGGCCGCCGGTGCGTGCAAGCAAGTCGGATTCAATTGGTCGCAGCACTTGCTCAACGTCCGTTCGCTGGAGAACTGTACTCATGCAATTTGCTTTAAGCGGCTGCGTCGCCACACTTCGGCTGCCTCGGCGATTGTGACCCATTCCACTTCGACATTCGCTCGCTGCAAGCTTTCTTGAAATGCGACCAGATTCGTCAACAGAGCGCTTCTCGACCTGGCGTAGAGTTGATCGTTCTGTTGAGCAGGGAACACCTCGTCCGGATGAAAGATCATCACCCAGACATACGGCTCAGTGGAAGAGAATTTTCGCTTTCTTTCCCAATTTCCCAGCGCACTCGCAAAGAGCTGAGGATGAACAGCCGGATTCATGTAGCGTAGTTTCGGTGCGCTGTCATAAGGTGCCTGCACCATCCACGTGTTCATCGGAACTTCCAGCAACAGTCGCTCTGTTCCGGCTGCGCACAAATCATGAGGCACTGGAAAGTAAGGTCGATTCGGAGCTCCTGTCCAATTCATGGGATGGTCGTTCCCGCCCTTACGGTTCGGGATGGCTGTAGAATCGCATCGGAATCCCAGCCGCTCTATGGCCGAGTAGGTCTGTGGAGTGTGCCAGCCTTCGCCATTTCGAAAGGAAGTGGCCCGCAGTATGCCCTGCAACTTGTCCCAAAGTCGCTCCAACTCTTCTTTCGCTTCGCTCGGGTCGGAAATGATCAAGGCCTCGTCCTCAGATCTTGCCTGACGATAAAGATGAGGATGCCACGCGAGTTCGTGTCCGGCTCGACTTACGTCCCTCCAGAAGCGATCAAACTTTTCCAGCAGATAAGAGGGAGTTCCAAGAATGCTTTCGAGCTGACCGTCAGCCCGGATAAACCATGTAATCGGAATTGACGACAGTTGCTGCCGTGCTTGCATTTCTACCGGCAGAGTCGTGAGAGCTTCCAGCCCCAGCCAGTCGAGAGTTCGGCGATCCGTGACCTTGCCGCTCAGTCCGTCCGGGTCGGTGTCTACGGTAAGGCAAAGAAGGTGTTTGTTCACCGGACGTAACCCTCTACGTCTTCATGAAAGAGCTGAATGCAGAACTCGAAGCCACGGTAGTCGTGGCGAATCAGAACTCGCGAGGAGATCGATTTCGCGACGCGGAAGATTTCTTCGGGAGGGTAGTAGAAGAGTTCCGCATTCTGAAAGTCGACATACGACGAAATCATATCGACGGAAACCGAAACTCGCGTGTGCTCGAACGCAAGTTCCAGGGCGCGTCGCATGACCCGCATGTTGTCGGACTTCCGATAACGATTGTTAAGAACTTGTGACATCACGATCGTGTCGTAAGTCCCATCGATTCCCTCGAGAAATATATTACGTTTTTCGAATGTGGCTTCCGGATACAGTCGACGGCATTCTTCGACATATTCTTGAACAATGTCATAGCCGTTGTACGAACAATTGAGATGATGCTGAAGCAGGTATTTGTAAAAGTTTCCAAGTCCGCAGCCGATCTCGAGGATGGAAGGTTTTACGCCGCGCAACGATGAGGAATGAACCTGGTGCCTGATATTCTGTTTCGCCTCATTGCCCGAATTCAGCGATGCAAATGTTGCCCCGTGTTCGGCAATGCGTTGCCTATATCTTTGGATGACGTACGTCGCATCCTCAGGATCGAGCACAGGCGTCGTCATGAGTGAGCGAGCTCCTGAAAGGCAGCCAACTCCATCGCGTGATGCACTGAGCTGTCGCGATATCGAATTGATATTTGCCGACAGACCTCATCAGCCCGCCTGACTGCTTCTTCCAATGTTCTTGCAATCGTGACAAGAAATCCCGACCGATCGGAGGTGTTGTGAAGCGGCGCGATCTTTTGGCCGGGCTGCACCGTCATTCCAACGTCAAGAACTCCGGCACCGTTTAAAAGACCGTCAGGGAGTTCGATGCTGTCTACGATGCCAGGCTCGAATACCAAGAAGCGATATTCGGCGCCTCGACTGTAAAGTGGCGAGAACTGCCTCGGATTCATTCCACATGCCATTCGGCAAGCTTCTACGAACTCGTTCACCCCACTGACATGATGAGCTATTTGTGGAGTGTGACCTCCTCCGCAGCGCGCTCCTATTTCGAATAGCACGGGCCCGCGCGACGTATAGCAGAATTCCACATGAGCGACGCCTTGGGTCAATCCCAGGGCCTTTACAGCGCGGTCGCACATTTCTGCAACGGTATCGCACTGCGAGATTGCGAGTGGCGTGGGATACTGTACGCTGACGTCTACCCGATATGGCGGCATAGACTTGACCTTCTGGCCAATGCAGAGCACCGAAGTCCGTCCATTCGAGATCAGAACCTCTGCACTATGTTCGGTCCCGTCGACGCAACGTTCGATCACGACATCGGAACTGGGCAGACCGTCGTTCTTTGCATTCTGGAAGGCTTGAGGCACTCCGTGGAAAGAATTGACTCTCGTTACGCCGCGCGATCCCCCGAAACTTTGATCTGGTTTGAAAATCAAGGGGAAGCTGGCGAGTTTCTCAACGGCTGCTTCAGCTTCAGGCAGGCTAGCAACAACTTCAAAGTCGATTGAATACTCGCCGAGCCTCCGCCAGAGACGCCGCATGGCTGCTTTGCTCGTGGAGTTTGTGGCAGCTTCCTCGCTGATCGAGGCAAGCCCAAGCCGCGCAGAAATGTGTGCTGCCGAGCGGACACCTGCTTCCGCCATGCTAACCACACCATCTACCCCACCGTGTTCCTGGACCGTCTGAATCAGCGGGTCACAGGCGTTCAAATCAATCGGTAATGGCAGATCCGCGATCCTCAGGCCGGGAGCCTCAGCATTCCTGTCGGCAACGACAGTGAAAAAGCCTGCTTCCTGCGCTGCCTGAATTGATGGCACGTTATAGCGGCCGCCGCCGAGGATGAGAATTCGTTTTGAGTCCATGAAGTACTATGCGTCGCTAGCTCGCCGCTCCTGCCATTTGCGGCGATACGAGTCTACGGTTGATCTCTGTCTGTACACGCCGCACTCGTTCCGCTTCAGTTTCATCAAAGCGGAACCTCACGCCTCCGCATCCGTCGCAGACGCCGATAACGCGGGTCGGCTGATGGATACTGTCGACGATCACGTCTCCCGAACCGCCCATCGCTCCACCAGCCACAACAGGAACGCCATCGAGAGTATCCCAGCCCAGAGCATCCCTCGTCTTAAGCAGGGATTCGTGCGCGGCGGCAAGAGCGCCAGTCAGCGTCGGCCAAATGTTCACGCGCAGCAGACGGCAGCCCCGACGCTTCGCCTCGGTCACTCCGTCCGCCGGGATGGCGCCGATGCTGGCGTCAAACAGATACGCGCGCGGCGAAATAAAAGCGGCGAAGTTCTGGTTGAACCAGACCGCCCCGGCCGGCCATACGATGACAGCATCAGCGTCAACGAGCGTCGCTTCCGCCTTATTGGCGTATACTCGCGAAAGTTGCAGTTCTGATCCTTCCATCGAAAGATTTCGCAGAGAATCGACAGGCGACTCCTCAGTGCTATAAGGGTCCAGAATCAACGTGACTCGCGCTCCTCGTTCTGCGAGACGCAGCGCAAGAGAGCGGCTGCGCGGATGGTCACCAGCGACTGCGATTTCGGCTTGGCTCAGAGTGTCGTGCAAAATCCGGACTATTTGATCTTCCACCGCTTCCACCCATACCCGGCTATCCAAATAGGTGAGCAGCGCAGTTTTTTTCAAAGCCGCTCTTGCTGTTTCTGCGCTGTTGGCGGGACCGAACGGTTTCCGGTCAACGTCTAGCAACAAAACATCTACGCGACCATCGGCCGTTTGTAGGACTTTCTCCAATTGGCTCTCTTCAGTAAACAGGACCGATCCGACAACGTGAGATTGGGTCGAATAAATGTTTCCTGAGACATAGAAATCCGCTCTCGGACTTTCTCCGATGACCACATTGAGGGCCGAAAACTTACCGGACTTAAGTGCACGGGCCCGCAATTCCCGCAGGAGGAACTGTAAAGATTCCTCGGAAGTCTCGCCTTTTTTCGATTCGACGCGGAATGCTGGAATCGAAAGCACGCGATGCATCTTCATCGCAGCAAGTTCGTGACTCAAGCGTTCCAGAAGTTCATCCGGTGCCGAGACCTGATCTTCCTGACACAGCCGCACAATCAGATCGCGCACATCGATATGGTGCTTGTGCGCGTAGCCCTGCACCTTCTCGGTAAAGGACGAGTGGAACTTCGCGACTCCGCTTGTAACGGCCATCGGATCTATTCCGCGTTTCCCGAGCAGCGGCTGAATCAGGCCTTTTCCAACGTCCATGGCTGCTTTCAAGTCGATATGCGACATCATCCCACGACGCTGCAGGATGGCGACAAGTACCTCGGTCACGCAATTTCCGGCCGACCGCCCCATCCCTTGAAGAGATGAATCCACCAGGACGGCGCCCTCCTCAATTGCACGCAGCGTATTCGCCATCGCGAGCGATAGATTGTCATGTCCGTGATAGCCCAGTGGGCAGGCACTCTCGGATTTTGCGGCGCGTAAGTAAGCGGCTACCAAATCCGGATCCATGCTTCCGGCGGAATCGACAAGGCACGCGATATCTGCTCCCCAGGAATGTACTTTTCCGACAATCCTCCCGAACTCTTCGGGTGACACCGCATAGGACTTCATCGCGTTGTAGGAAACGATGAATCCCAATTCCTTGGCGAGGGCGATATACGGCTCAGCCTGCAAAGCTTCCGTGACGTTTGTGCCAATCCGGACGAACGACATCCCGTATCGAGCCGCGAGCCGAAGATCATCGTCGCGGCCAATTCCAGGAATAAAGAATGTGCCCCATTTCGCTTTAGTCAGAGACTGTGCAGTCGCTTCCAGATACTCCTCGTCGCTGGCAGCCGCCATCCCTTTTCCTGCTTCAGATGCGTTCAGACCCAGGCCGTGGCCGACCTCGATCCAGCGAAATCCAATTGCTTCCAGCGCGCTCGCAATGTTCGCGGTATCTTCTGCCGTGAACTGGAAATCGATCAAATAAGAACCGTCGCGAAGCGTGACTTCAAGGATGTCGGGAATCACATCGAACTTGGCCATGGCGAAACTGTCCCTCAGTGCGACATCACGGCAGTTACCTTGTTCCCGACGACCTTCTTCACAGTATCGGCAACAAGGGCTACAGATTGCATCGAAAGTTCTGGGTACAGAGGAAGCGAGAGCACCTGCTTTGCTGCTGACTCCGCCTTCGGAAACGATCCGGGCCCGTAACCGAGATCAGCGTACGCTGGCTGCAAATGAACAGGAGTCGGATAGTGAATCCCGGTTTGTATTCCCTCGTCCGCCAAACTCTTTTGTAAACGGTCGCGTTCTTTTGACCGAATTGTGTAGACGTGATAAACGTGACGAGCCCAGGACATTTCAGTCGGCAATTCCAACTCGCACTCCGCAAGGAAGCCGTTGTATTGCTGAACAAGGTTGCGACGTGCCTCGGTCCATTGCTCCAGATGCCGAAGCTTCACGCCGAGCACCGCACCCTGAAACCCTTCCATGCGGTAGTTGTATCCGCGGAGAAGATGATGATACTTACGATCCTGTCCCCAATCGCGCAGCATCCGAATCGCGCGAGCGTACTCGGAGTTGTTCGTGGTGACGGCGCCGCCCTCGCCATAGGCGCCAAGATTTTTGCCCGGATAAAAACTGAAGCAGGCCATGTGCCCGATACTTCCGACGGAGCGACCCTTGTACTGGGCTCCGTGTGCCTGTGCAGCGTCTTCGATCACGATGAGATTGTGTCGTCGCGCAATCTCCATGATCGGGTCCATGTCCGCGGGCTGACCATACAGATGCACCGGCAGGAGCACTTTCGTCCGCGAAGTGACAGAAGCCTCAATCTTCGACGGGTCAAGCGTAAACGAACGTGGATCGATATCCACAAGAACCGGGCGAGCCCCTGAATAAAGAATCGCCGCTACGCTTGCGACAAATGTGAATGGAGTTGTGATGACTTCATCGCCGGGCCCAACTCCCGCCGCGAGCAGCGCCAAATGCAAGGCACTCGTTCCGGAATTTAGCGCAATACACTCCGATGCCCCGCAATAAGCCGCAAAGGCCTGCTCAAAGTCAGATACCTCAGGACCAAGGACAAATTGGCAACTATCCAGGACTATGCCGATCGCGGCGTCAATCTCCGGTTTAATCGCTCGATACTGCGCTTTCAGATCCAGATACGGTACTTTAATGATCTTCATTGCTGCTCAACTTCTCTCAATATCTATGCGGTTGCAGAAAGCATTCCGAGTCTCAATTCCACAGGCCTTCCACGCTGAGCCATTGATTGAGATGCGGCCTGGAGAATTTCAACCACAC
>Ga0335079_10000456_pt1 | contig 46864 bp, 36 predicted proteins | sample Lox_Sample_33_FD_206719 | JGI IMG/M metagenome (GOLD analysis project Ga0335079, IMG submission 206719) | Soil microbial communities from Loxahatchee National Wildlife Refuge, Florida, United States - Lox_Sample_3.3 | ecosystem: Environmental > Terrestrial > Soil > Wetlands | place: USA...
CTCCTGATAGTGCCACACGTACTTGCCGGTGCTCGCGTCCAGCGCGACGATCGAAGCGGTAAACAGGTTGTCGCCGCTACCCGGTGAGCGCACTTCCGAGGGCCACGGCGCACCGTTGGCAGTTCCGATGTAGACGTAGTTCGTGACCGGGTCGTAGGTAATGCCGTCCCAGGGCGTACCGCCGCCACCCATCTTCCACCACTCACCGCTCCAGGATTTGGCGGCCCATTTGAGCTCGGGCTGTTCGAACGGCTTGGACGGATCACCGGGCACGGTCCACCAGCGCCACAGCTCCTTGCCGGTCTCGGCATCGTAGGCAGCGAGATAGCCGCGCTCCTCAAACTCCGCCCCCGCCTCGCCAATGAAAATACGCCCATCAGCGATGCGCGGCGCACCGGTGATGGAGAGCCACTTCTGCGGATCCGTGGCCTGGACTTCCCACACCTTCTTGCCGGTCTTGGCGTCCGCGGCGATCAGGCGGCCATCGAGCGTTCCCCAGATGACCTTGCCTTTCCACACGGCCACACCGCGGTTGACGATGCCGCAGCACAGCTTCACCGCGTAGTCACCCGGGACTTGGGGGTCGTATTTCCACAGCTGCTTGCCACTGCGGGCGTCGAACGCGTAAACCTTGCTCCAGGGACTCGTCACATAGATGAGTCCGTCGACGGCGATCGGTGTCGTCTCGTAGCTGCCGCCGCGCTCGGAGAGGTCGGCGGACCAGGCGAGGCCGAGGCGGCTCGCGTTGTCCGCATTGATCTGCTTGAGAGGGCTGTAGCGCTGCTCGCTGTAATCGCGGCCGTAGGACATCCACTGGCCCGCATTCTCGGGCGCATCCGCGGCGCGCAGGCGCCTGGCGTCGACGACGGAGTCGGCGCGGCCGGCGGGCTCTTGGCAAGCCGTGAGGGCGATGGTCGTCGCGAGTGATACAGCGCCGAGCGCAGCCATCCACTGAATTCGCATGATTCGAGTGCCCTTGCGCCCTTTAGCGCCTTTTGCGGTCGCAGGACCGTACCGGACAAGTCGCCGTCTGTCGACAAGGCGGGAGGCCCTTTCCCCCCTTTCACGATTATGGTGACGGGGCGTCAGCCAATCGCGGGCGCGTGGCGGATGCGCCGCTGCGCCATCACGAAGAGCGGCAGCGAAGCCAATTGGACGAGCAGCGCGACCGCGGCCATGGCCCATCGAGAGCGCTCGTACAGCAGACCCATGGCCACACTGCCGAGAAGCCAGCCGCAGCCATAGCCGCTATAGAAGAGTCCGAACGCGAGGTCCCGCCGCCCCTGCGGCAGAACGCCGGCGACGATCGCCTTCAGCAGCGTGTCCTGCACCGCATAGCCGATGCCGAGTAGCGGCATGGCGGCGATGAGAACCCATCGATGTTCCGTGACGAAAGCCAACGGCGTGAACAGCGCCGACAGCGCAACTGCGATGAGCGCGACACGCATGCCAAAGCGGTCGTAGGTCTTGCCCATGATCAGACTTGCCACGACGCCGCTGCCGGTTGCGAACGCGAGCAACACTGGCGATGACACATCCGTCGCGATGTGCGTGCGCGTGAGATGGTACGAGAGCAGCTCGTAACTCATAAGTCCCGCCGCAAAGCAGGTCCCCGCGCACATGAATAACCAATACGAGGCGGTGAAACCCCTCGCCGGAGCGGTATTTCCCTCCTCGAGCTTCGCGGGGATCGGAAAGTTCACGCGGGCGATGACCAGAGTGCCGAGCGCGAGGAGCGACGAGACCAGCAGGCAGGCATAGGCGCTTTGGTAGCTGCCCTTGAAGAACAACACGGCCGCAACGATGAGCGGACCGATGGTCGCGCCGGTCTCATCGAGGGCGGTGTTGACGGCGTACACCCAGCCCTTGCCATGCTTGCCCGTCGTATACGAGAGCATGGCTTCGACGGTCGGCTTGCGCAGCGCCCGGCCGATTCGCTCGGCGAGCACCAGCGCCGCGGCCACCTGCCAGTTTCCCGCCAGCGCCATCGCCGGCACGGCCAGCAGATTGATGGTGTAGCCCACGAACGTGAGCGCCCAGTGTCGGCCGGTTCGATCGGCGACATAGCCGGCGACCGAACGCAGGCCGTAGCCCAGGAACTCGCCGAGGCCCGCGACGATGCTGATGATGGCGGCGCTGGCACCCAGTGAGCCGAGGAAGGCGCCGTTGAGGCTGCCGCCGCCCTCATAAGTCGTGTCGGCGAACAGGTTGACGATGCCGAGCGTCAGGACGAAACGAAACGCCGAGTCCGCCAGTGCAGATTGCTTGCCGATCATCATCGGATCAGCGCCGTGAACTCTTAGGCGGCTAGCGCGAAGTCCGTCGGTTGATGCCTCTCCATATGCCGACGGCCACCAGAACAACGCAGGCCGCGAGGAGCAGCCATAGTAAGGACTTGATGACTTTCAATGATCCGGGCGTGATGTGTCCGTTCCAGCCGGTGGTGATGAGGGTGACGAACGTCGGCAAGAAGACTGCGACCCACAGCGTTATCCAGGTTCCCGCTTGCCGGGTCCGGGCTTCGGACCGGTCCACAGGCGCATCGACCATCGCCCGTCGCCGCCTCGCTCGCAGGACCATACGTTGCGGGAAGAAGCCCTGAGGCTCATCCGTGTCCATCTGCGGTCCACCTGTCCAGGCCCCGTATGGGGACTTGCGAGATTGTACGTCGGAAGCAGACCGGCGTTCAGCTGTCACACCGAACGCCGGCCTGCCCGACTCTCATGACCCGGGCGGCCGGGCCTCGCCTTAGCGCTTGGTGATGACGACCTCAAGGTATTCCGAGGGCACGATCAGCGATTCTCTGCCTGCTGTATTGAAGCGTTCCAGCAAGTCAGTGATATCGCGCTCGAGCGCGACGCGCTGGCCCGCATCGAGCGCCGCGAATGCCTTGAGCGTGGGTCCGTAGTAGTCGCGGAACACCTGGATCCAGTGCGCACTCGAGCGGTAACGGAAGTTGAAGTTTCTGCGTTCGCAATGGATCGCATCTGCCTGTGATCCAAAGAGCGAGACGATGTGCGGCTCGGTCCCCCACAGCGCGGGAGACAGCAGGCCCGCCGGCGGCGGCAGGTAGGTGCCGATCACCTTGAAGAGGTGGCCGATGAATCCCTCCGGGGTCCAGTTCACGAGGCCGATGCGCCCTCCTGCGCGGGTGACCCGCAGCATCTCCTTTGCCGGACGCGCGTGCTCGGGAGTGAACATCGCCCCGAAAGTCGACAGCACGACATCGAAGCTCGCATCCGCATACGGCAGCTGCTCGGCATCGGCGGCCTCGAACTTGACGACCAGTCCTTCGGCCTCGGCGCGCGCGCGGCCCTTCTCCAGCAGCGCCGGAACGTAGTCGGTCGATGTCACATGGGCAAAGCGGCGCGCCGCCGCCAGGGTCGCATTGCCATTGCCTGCCGCTACGTCGAGCACGCGCTCGCCCGCTCGTATATCGACGGCCTCGGCCAGCGTTTCGCCGACGATCTGCAGAGTCGTACCGATCACCGCAAAATCTCCACTCGACCAGGTGGCCTGCTGCTTCGCCTTGATCGACGCGAAATCGGGTGCCGCGGCACGGGGATCTCTGGCAACCGCAATACTGCTCGTCGCACTCATAGTCTTTCTCCTGGGTTGTTGATTCTCGACGTGGAGCAGCATGCCGCCGTGGGCTTTGTGCCTCGACACCGGGTGTCGCCGGTGTTTGACCGCAAGTCCGAGAGTCACGGCGGACCTCTTGCGTCGTGCACCGAGGCTCCACCAGACTTGATCGCAAGTCCATGAGCCACGACATCCTCTCCGATGTGTTGCGCAGCGTCCGGTTGCGGGGCGCGCTCTACTACTACGTGAGCGGCAGCCGCAATTGGGCCGCGGAGGCTCCGGCCTCACGTGAGATCGCCGCTGCGGTGATGCCGGACTCGGAACACGTCATGGAGTACCACGTGGTCGTGCGTGGCTCGTGCTGGGGCGCGGTCGTGGGTGAGCCGCCAGTGCGCGTGGATCCGGGCGATGTGATCCTGTTCCCGCATGGCGATGCGCACGTCGTCTCGAGCGCGCCTGGCATGCGGGCGCCGACTGGCGTCGACGGCTATTTCGAGCGCCGGCACGAGCAGTTGCCGTTCACGCTGCATCTCGATGCCGCCGAAGTGCGAGTCGGCATGCCGGACAGCGAGCTGTGCGACACCAACCTCGTGTGCGGCTTTCTCGGCTGCGATCTGCGCCCCTTCAATCCCCTGATTGAAGCGCTACCGCGACTCATGCACCTGCGGGCGAACGACGGTCAGGACTGGATGCGGCAATTCATGCTGCAGGCGGTGTCGGAATCCAAACACAAGCGTCCGGGCGGTGAGGCGATGCTCGAGCGCGTGAGCGAGATGATGTTCATCGACGCGGTGCGCCGCTACGTGGCATCGATGCCGGAGAACAGCCGCGGCTGGCTCGCGGGGCTGCGTGACCGCTTCGTCGGCCGCGCCCTGGCGCTCATGCACGATGACCCGGGTTTCGCCTGGACCGTCGACGAGCTCGGACGGCGAGTCGGATTGTCGCGCTCGGCCCTGCACGAGCGCTTTGCCGAGCTGGTCGGACAACCGCCGATGCAGTACCTCGCCAATTGGCGCATTCAGGCGGGGGCCACACTGCTGCGCAACACGACCGCCACGGTGGCGACCGTAGCGCAGGACGTGGGCTATGAATCGGGCGCCGCATTCACGCGCGCATTCAAGCGCCTGGTCGGCAAGTCCCCCGCGCTCTGGCGCCAGCAAACCGAGCGAGAGCGCCGGCCGTCGACGTTGTGATAGAAGGGCTCCGGGGCCGACGTCGATTGAGGGGGATCAATCATGCATATCAATTTCCTGGCCGTACTGTGTGCGGCAGTGGCCGCATGGATCTTTGGCGCGATCTGGTACATGGCGCTGGGCTCGCCGTGGAAAGCCGCGCTCGGCTGGACGCCGGAGCAGATCAAGACGACCAAGCCGCAGATGCCCGTCGTACCCATGATCGTCTCCTTCGTCGCCGAATGCCTCATGGCGGCGGTGCTCGCCCTCTTCATGCATGCCTTCGCACGGCCGAGCGCCATGCAGGGCGCCATGGTCGGCGCACATTGCTGGCTGGGCTTTGTGATCACCACCGTCGCAGTCAACAACGCCTATCAAAGCCGCAGGATTCTGCTGACGGTGATCGACTCGGCCCACTGGCTCGGCGTGCTGGTGATCGAGGGCGTCGTGCTCGGCCTCATGAGTTGACTCGGTCCGGGATCACTCCTGAACGGCGCACTTCCCGGATGCGCGTTCCCAAACCGCGCACTTCAGCACGACGCCATGGATCGCCTGTTTGCCGAAGTGGCCGCTTGCCGGCGCGCCCAGCGTCATGGTGATGTTCGAAAACGCGACCTTGTCTGCGCCGAGGATGCAGATCGTAATCGGCGAGGGATTGCCGAAAGGCGGCGTGGTGCCATTGCCGGTGATGGTGGCGTTCATGCTGCTCACGACGAAGCCGTCGGTCACGGCGGGGCTGAAGCCCGGGCACGCCGTCATCCAGCTGTCATCGTCGGCCACGGCGAGGTCGGTCACGCTGATATGGTGGGTATGTGCACCACGGGTCGTTGGATCGTCCTTGTTGACATTGCCCTGCTCAATGCCGAAGTCGGACGTCTCCATGTTCATCGCCGCGGTGAAAACCGCCGTCTTGTGGCGCCAGTCGACATCCAGCGTCCAGGAGCCGCGCATCTCATACGGTCCGTTCTTGACCACAGCAGCCGAGGGCGTGTAGTCGTTGAGCAGGCCCTGGAAGTGGGTGGGCATCGGCGGTGACGGTGGCGAGTCCCCGTCGTGCGCGAAGGCCTGAATTGAGCCCCCGATCGCGAGCGTTGAGGCCATCAGCGCCGTTCCCCGGGCCCAGACAAGAGCTTGTTTCTTCATCGGAAAACTCCCCATTTGCGTGGTAATCGGTACTGTGCCGACGCTGGCATCGGATCCTCGGATCTCTGACTCCACGCTTCAAACGGCAATGCGCGGTATTGGCTGCTTGCCGTCGAATGCCGTGCTTTGCGGTGCCCTCGGCTGCGTGCAAGAATCGATCGGGTGTATCGGCGACCGCCTCGAGCGCCATGAACGACTCTCGGATGGACTCCAGCGACCGGCTCGATTCGTGGAAGAAGATCGCGGCGCACTTCAAGCGCGACCTGAGCACCGTGCAACGCTGGGAGCGTCGCGAAGGCATGCCGGTTCACCGGCATCTGCACGACAAACAGGGGTCGGTCTACGCGTTTCGCTCCGAGCTCGACGTCTGGTGGGAGGGCCGACGCGCAAGACTCGCCAGCGAACCGGAACCCGGCACCGCAGCACCCACTGCTGAGCCCGTAACGCGTGCCGCATCACGACGCCCGGGCTGGCTGTGGCCGAGCGCGATTATCGCAACCCTTCTGGTGCTCGCTGGTGCGGCGCTGTGGTGGGCGAACAGCGCGGGCCTGTTCTGGCGCAATCCTCTCAATAATGCCCGCTTCACGCGGCTCACGGACTGGCCGGGAATCGAGCAGGCGGCCGAAATTTCGCGCGATGGCCGTTGGGTATCGTTCCTCGCCGATCACGACGGGCGCATGGATGCCTGGCTCACTCAGATTGGCAGCGGCACCTATCGCAATCTCACACGCGGCATCAACCGCGAATTCGTGAATGCCTCGATCCGTACGTCGGCGTTCTCAGGCGATGGCTCTCTCATCACCATCTGGATGCGCGTGGCGGATGGCTCGCGCCGCGAGGACATCCAGCTGATGGCCGCACCGCTCAGCGGCGGGGCGCTGCAGGATTTCGTGCCCGGTGCGGCGGAAGTCGCCTGGTCTCACGATGGCACCCGCATCGTGTATCACACGACGGCTCCCGGAGACCCGCTGTTCGTGCGCGAGGCGAAGGGCTCTGGCGCGCGCTTGCTCTACGTCGCACCGGCAGGCGTGCATTGTCATTTTCCGCTGTGGTCCTTCGATGATGACTTCATCTATTTCGCGCGCGGCGTGCCACCCGACAACTGGGACATCTGGCGTATTCGCAGCTCCGGTGCAGGACTCGAGCGCTTGACCTTCCACGGCTCGCGGGTCAGCCATCCGGTGTTGCTCGATCCGAGCACCCTGCTTTATCTCGCGAGCGATACACAGGGCAATGGACCGTGGCTTTATGCCATGGACCTTCGGCAACGGGTCCCGCATCGGATCAGCGTCGGACTCGAGCGCTACACCTCGCTGAGCGCGAGCGCCGATGGTGCGCGTCTCGTGACCACGGCGGCGCAGTCGGATTCCAGTCTGTGGAGCATGAGCCTCGACGATGGTCGCGCGCTGGACCCGGCCGCGCGCGCGGCACGACCCGTTTCCCTCGTATCGGCGACAGGACTTGCTCCGCGTCTGGGTCCGAACTTTCTGCTGTATGTCTCGACGCGCGCGGGGAGCCAGCACATCTGGAAACTCGTGAACGGTCAGTCCCGCGAGCTCTGGAATAGCGGCCATGCGCTCATCCTGGGCGCACCGACCCTCGCGCCCGACGGACGGCGAATCGCTTTCATCGTGGCGGACGGTGATCGGACGATCCTCTATACGCTCTCGAGCGACGGCGGGAGCCCGCAGAAAGTCACCGATACACTCACGCTTCGGGGCAGTCCCGCGTGGGCACCGGACGGACGATCGATCGTGTCCGCGGTCCTTCACGACGGCGAGCCACGCCTCACGAGCATCTACCTGGACGGCAGCCCGCCCTCGCCTCTGGTCGCCGAGTATTCGATCGATCCGGTCTGGTCACCGGATGGTCAATATCTTGTGTATTCCGGTGCGGATGTCGGTACGACATTCCCGTTGCGTGCTGTCGCCGCGGATGGCAGGCCCTACCCTATTCCGGCGCTGATCCTGACGCGAGGCGCTCGGCGCATCGTGTTTCGCCCCGACGGCCGCAGCATCGTCGTGCTCAGGGGCGAGGTCGGTCACAAGAACTTCTGGAGTGTGGATCTTCGCAGCGGCGAGGAGCAGCAACTCACAGAGCTCGCAGCTGACATCATCGTCCAGGATTTCGATCTGTCGCGCGATGGACACCGGCTGGTGTTCGGTCGAACGCAGGAGAGCTCGCAGATCGCGCTGATCGAGCGCGGCCGCTAGCCCAGGGGGGCTTAAGGCTTCAGCTCAAGGCCTGCTTCAGGAGCGCGACGATCCGGGCCTCTTCGGTTGCCGTCAGATCCCTGAGTGCGAAAACGGTCGGCCACATCTGGCCTTCATCGAGTTTCGCCTTGTCGCTGAATCCCAGCGTCGCGTACCTCGTCTTGAACTTCTGCGCGCTCTGAAAGAAGCACACCACATTGCCGTCCTTCGCATACGCCGGCATTCCGTACCAGGTTCTCGGCGTGAGTTGAGGCGCATGGACTTTGATGAGCGCATGCAGGCGCTCGGCCATCGCGCGATCCGGCTGAGCCAGTGCCGCAATCTTTGCGAGCACATCGGCCTCGCCGTAGTCCTTGCCGGCGCGCCGCCCGCCGCGCGCCTGCGCTTTGAACTCCTCGATGTGCTCGCGCATCGCGGCCCGCTCTTCGGCTGAGAAAGCCTTGGCCTTGATTGCAGCGGTTTTCCTGGATTTCATCGAGTTCTCTCGCGCGCCTGCGCGGCGTTCAGTGTTTAGATCTCGCGGCGGCGCCGTCGGACGTGCGGCGGCGCGCGTTTCGTCTGCTCTGCGCCTGCAGGTGCTGTTCGCGCGCGAGTTGCGCGAGCACATTCGTCATCATCGTCGCGACGCAGCGCTCGAGGACCTGAATGTCCTGCGGTGACAGATCTGCAACAAGGTCAGCATTGCGCTCGCGCGCGAGCAGCGCCAGCGGTCCGTAGACGGTGCGACCGAGCGCAGTCGGGCTGACGCGTACGCCGGGTCCGCCGCGGCGGCTGACGCGATCCAGCAGGCCCGCCGCGACCAGTTTCTTGACGGTGCGACTGATCTGAGCGGCGCCGCGATGCAGAAGCCCAGCCAGATCATTGATCGACAGGCCGGGTGTCTCACACGACCAGGCCACGACGCGCCATTCGAAATCCGACAGCCCCGAGACGCGGGGGAACGCCAGCGAAGCCGTGCGGCTCAGGAATTCGACGAGCCGCACGAGCTTGATCGTGAGCAGTTCGCGGCTCAGGGGACCGCCCTCATCTGCCCGATGCAAGGCCGGTCGCCTCATCGCGCGCCGCCCGGCTCTCTTCTTATTCATCGCTCAGCCACCGCTTCCAAAGCGTCACTAATTTGCCGCACGCAACAAGCCGATATTGCCAGGCTAGTTGCGCTTTTTCATTTGAAAACAGTCAGTTGTATAACGCAACACCGCAGCTCGGACAAGCTATTTGACTCGTGCAAAAAAGCCACACAAGCTGGTACAGTCCTCGGTATCTCAATGGGCTTCGAACGAAACCGGCGCGCAGACGCCGGCTTCGAATAGCAAACAGAGGGGAGAGTCCATGAACCAGCGGCCGCGCGGCACAATGCTCCACCGGATTGCCCTGATCATCGTCGTCTTATCAGCCATGGGCCGCACGGCCCTGGCACAGCAGCCACCCGCCTCCAGCGGTACCTCGACCGATAACAGCGGCGCTCTCGCCGAGGTTGTGGTGACGGGTTCGCGCGTCGCGCGCTCGACGTTCAACACCCCAAATCCCGTGACGGTGCTGGATTCCAAGGACATCGACAACCTCGCCCTCACCAATGTGGGTGAGGTGCTGGGTCAGTTGCCCCAGAACTCGAACTTCTTCGCCGCCAACAACGTCGGCCTCGGCAACTTCAACGTGGGCGCGCAACTCGCGAACCTGCGCGGCCTGAATCCCTTCTTCGGCACGCGCACCCTGACCCTGATCGACACCGAGCGCGTGGTGTCGCAGGCGACCGGCGGTGGCGTGGACGTGACACTGATCCCGTCGATGCTGGTGGCAAGGACAGAGGTGGTCACGGGCGGCGCATCCGCGGTTTACGGATCGGATGCCATCGCCGGCGTGGTCAACATCATCCTCGACAAGAAACTCGAGGGTCTCAAATTCCAGGCAGACTATGGCCAGACCTCGCACCACGACGGCGGCAATACCCATTTCTCCCTGGGCTACGGCACTCGTCTCGGAGATCGTGCCCACTTCATCATCGGCGGCGAGTACGAGAACTCGGAGGACATCGGCATCTGCTCGCAGGTGCGCGACTGGTGCAAGGGCGAGTCCGCCCTGTTCACGAACACCCTGTATGCGGGCGCGCCGGCAGGCCCCGGCCCGGCCATTCCGCCCAACGGGCTGCCGCACTACATCATCGGGCCCAATGGCACGCAGGCCAATCAGAGCCAGACCGGCGTATTGACGCCGTGCGATGTGCCCGCGCCCGTCTGCATCCCGCTTCAGCCGCAGTACATTTTCAATTCCGCAGGCACCGCAGCCTCCGTCTACAACCCGGGCAACTACGCCGATGGAGCCGGCGTGTTCGGGTTCAGCCAGGGTGCCGGTGCCACGGGCGTCGGCGCTTACGACGGCACGACACTGAAGCCATCGGTCAAGCGCTGGACCGGGCTTGCCGATGTGGACTTCAGCATCACCGATAACCTGCAGACGTTCGTGCAGGTCTCCTACGCAAAAAGCGAGGCGGTGAATCCGGTGGCGAACGGCGCCATTGGTCCGATCGCGCTCGAAGTTGCGAGCGGTGTATTCGTTCCCTTGAGCAGCTCGATCGCGGCGGACAACCCCTATCTGCCGGCGCAATTTCAGCCTGGTGGCGCGAATGCACTGGGACCGGGAGGAGCACTCCTCGGCTACAACATGAATGCGATCTATCCGGCCCGCAACCAGACCAACAATGAAGTGGTGCGCGTGACGGGCGGACTCAAGGGCCAGATTTCTTCGACCTGGGCCTGGGATGCGTACTTCGAGTGGGGTCAGAACTCGAATGATCAGGCGTTGCTTCACAACGTTGTCGGTTCGTACCTGCAGTTCGCGCTCGACGCCGTGAAGGATCCCGCGACGGGGAACATCGTCTGCCGCGCCGTGCTGCAGGGCAATCCGGCCGCGGCCGGCTGCGTGCCGCTGAATCTCTTCGGCAGCAACAACGCCAATCCTGCAGCTCTGGCGTACGCCTTCCGCACCTTATATGAGTTCTCCACGCTCAAGCAGGAAGTGCTGTCGGGCAACATCGGAGGGGATCTGTTCCACGGCTGGGGCGCGGGGCCCATCAAAGCCTCATTCGGCGTGGAAGCTCGGCGTGACACAGCAGATGTGACCCACGATCTCGCCGATCAGCCCTGGTATGACGCGTACTTCCTCAGCTACGGCCTGGATTACGCCGGCAGGATCTCGGTACTCGAGGGCTATGGCGAAGTCACCATGCCGCTGCTGAAGGATCTGCCGGCAGCGTATTACCTCGAGCTCGACGCCGCATACCGCGAGACCAAGAACACGAACGAGGATCAGACCGTGGGATCCGCCACCAACGGCGAATCGGTCTCGCACAATATTCCGAGCTGGAAGCTGAGTGGCATCTGGGATATCACCGACTGGGCCCGGTTGCGCGGCACGCGGTCGCGCGACGTTCGCGCCGCAGGCTTCCGCGAACTGTATGAGTCGTACGCCGTGTCGGCCGGCGGACCGTTCGGCACGATCACCAACCCAGCGACGAATCAGAGCCAGGTCGTCACACCGCTCACCGGCGGCAATATCAACCTGCAGCCCGAGACCGCCGATACGACCACGGTCGGTATCGTGTTCGCACCCAAGACCGGACCGCTGGAGCGGCTGCAGTTCTCGGCCGACTGGTACCGCATCACGATCAACAATCCGATCACGGGCCCGCCCTTCGGCCTCGGTGTGCAGAACATCGTCAACCTGTGCGCTGCCGGTCAGCAGGCATTCTGCGATCGCATCACTTTCGCAAACCCCGGTGGGTTCGCAGGCAATACGGGCCCCAATGACATCACTATCAACAACACGGCCGTGAATCTCGGCGGCTTCGAGACACGCGGCGTGGACTTCGAGGCGAACTACTCTCTGCCCCTGGGCGATCTCAGCAACTCGATGCACGGCAACCTGAACTTCCGCCTGCTCACATCCCTGCTCTACAACATGACGATCAATGCCGGACTCGGTGCTCCGCCCGTCGACTATGCGGGTCAGTCCGGTCCGACTGCGGCATTCGGCGGCTTCAACACCTCACCGCGCTGGCAGTCGAATTTCTTCATGACCTACGCCACCGGGCCATTCTCCGGAACGCTGCAGGTGCGCTGGATCGGCCGCGGCTCGTATGAGGCCATCACGGCCGCTGGCGGTGCGCCAGTTGCTCCGGGTGACGCTGGCTATGCGACGACCAGCCCGAACAGCATCAACACCAACTCGGTCGCCTCGGCGACCTACCTGAACATTGCGGGCTCATATGACTTTGGCTCGCACATGTCGGTGTTCGCATCAATCGACAACCTGCTGAACAAGGATCCGCCGGTGGCGCCCGGCGGCAACGGCTATCCGACGAACCCGGTGTACTTCGATACCTACGGCCTGACCTGGAAGCTCGGCTTCCGCGCCAAGTTCTGAAGTCCGCAATGAGCTCCCACCCGCGCGCGAGTCATCGCGCGCGGGTGGAGATGATCCGCGCGCTGCGATCGTAGGTGAAGTACGCCCACGCCCAGTCAATGAGGACCACGAGGCGATTACGGAAGCCGATGAGAAAGAAGATGTGCGCGGCCAGCCAGAAACACCACGCGAGAGTGCCGGACAGCTGGTAGCCGTGCATCTCAACGACAGCGGCACGGCGCCCGATCGTGGCCAGTGCGCCATCGTCCCGATAACGAAACGCAGCGCGCGGGCGTCCGGCAAGACTTGCGGCGATGCATCGTGCCGCGTGCTTACCCATCTGTTTGGCCGCGGGCGCGATGCCTGGCACAGGGCGGCCGCCTGAGGAGATGCTGGCCAGATCGCCGACCACCAGTACTTCCGCATGCCCGGGAAGCGAAAGATCCGGCTGCACGATCACGCGCCCGGCGCGATCCAGAGCCGCCCCGAGCGCACGCCCGAGCGGCGATGCAGAGACTCCGGCGGCCCACAGCGTCGTCTGCGCGCGAATCCGCTCCGCACCGAGTTCCAGGTAGTCGGCACCGATACCGGTAACGGCTCGACCGGTTCGCACGGTGACGCCGAGGCGCGCCAGCTGCTCTGCTGCCTTGGCGGATAGCCGCGGCGGGAAATTTGCCAATACCCGCTCGCCGGCCTCGATGAGAAGCACCTTCGCCTGTCGCGGATCGCTGCGCTTGAATTCCGGCGCCAGCGTGTGGCGAGCGATCTCGGCGAGTGCGCCGGCGAGCTCCACGCCGGTCGGTCCGCCGCCAATGATCGCGAAAGTGAGCCACGCCTCGCGCCGCTGCGGGTCTGTTTCCAGCTCTGCGCGTTCGAACGCGGTCAGAATTCGCGCACGAATGGCGAGTGCATCGTCGAGAGTTTTGAGGCCCAGCGCATGTTGGACCCAATCATCGTGACCGAAGTAGGCGTGAGTCGCGCCTGCCGAGATGACCAGGTAGTCGTACTCGAAGGCCTGTTCGCCCAGGTACACGCGATGCGCCGCAAGATCGATGGCATGCACTTCGCCCATCAGAACGGCGACGTTGGCTTGCCTGCGCAGGATGTGCCGCAGGGGCGCCGCAATCGAGGGCGCCGCAAGTCCGGCCGTCGCGACCTGATACAAAAGCGGCTGAAACAAGTGGTGGTTGCCGCGATCGATCAGCGTGATATCCACGTTCGCCGAAGCGAGCGCGCGGACGGCCCAGAGGCCGCCGAAGCCGCCGCCCACCACTACAACCTTCTTACGCACTGCCATGACCAAAGCATAACAATCGCGGGTCGACCGGACCCCGCGGAATCGCGTCCGGTCAGTTCTCGTGCAGCGCGTCGGTGACGTTGACACGAGCCGCCCGCAGCGGGCGGCGTCTCAATCGTACCGACGATCCTGAAGGTCCAGTCGGTGCTCCCGTCTGTCTTGAGCGTTGATGAGTGCAGCGCGATGGTGTCTCCGATCTTCCATCCCCATTGTTCGAGCAGCCCGTGCGCGACCAGCATTCCATTGCGGGTCTCTCGCAGCCCCGCAAGAGCACTGGGGGCCACGTACGCGCGTCGTCGTCACGAGGAGGTCGCGATGCGCCTGCGCGATCGCGCGTGCGAATCCGGCGTTAACGCCTTCGAGGAGCCCGAGCAGGACGAATGCGATAACGATGCAAACCGCTGTCAGAGTCGACCGCAGCGGTCTGCGCCACAGGCCCGCCCAGACGAGCGGTAAGAATTTCACCATGCCCCGATCGTTAGGATTAACTGACCGTCGCTGAGAGCATAGCGAAAACCTGGGCGCCACACAGCGAGCGCGCCGGTGGCGGAAGCTGAGGACAGCTGAGGACGTGGTGCCGCCACCACGTCCTCAGTGTCTCATGTGCTACGGATCGTGCCGGGCGCTAACCGCCTCCGCCGGCGGTCGCCAGCTTCTTCTCGTGCTCACGGGCATGTTCCAAAGCCTGATCGATGCTGAAGCTGGCAGGCTTCTGCCGTGGCGGGAATTCCTCGAAGGTCTTGAGGAATTCGCTGACGATGGCCTGTGCCGGTACCAGCAGGAACGACAGGTCGATACACCACTTGTCGTAGAACATGCTGGCGTCCTCGGGGCCACGCTCGAAGGGATCGCTCCTGAGATTGATGAGCTTCGGCGCCCGGTAGGACACCATCGGCTCGCGCCAGACGCCAACGCCTCTCGCTCGCTGCTCCATGAACTGGACCTTCCAGTGATCGACCCGCAGTGCCATCAACTCTCCATCGTCGCTCCAATACAGGAAGCCGCGGCGCGGATTCGCCTTGACCTCGCCCTTCAGCAGCGGCAGCAGGTTGTATCCGTCGATGCACACCTTGAAGGTCTTGTTACCGGAGCGGTAACCCTTCTTGAGCTTCGCGACGACATCGGGCTCGCCCGCCACTGCTGCAAGAGTGGGCAGCATATCGGTGTGGGAAAATATCTCGTTCGAGATCGTGCCGGCCTTGATGACACCCGGCCAGCGGATCGCGCACGGCACCCGCCAGCCGCCTTCGAAGTTCGTGTCCTTTTCGCCGCGGAACGGAGTCGATCCGCCATCCGGCCAGCTCATGACCTCCGCCCCGTTGTCGGTCGAATACATCACGATGGTGTTGTCGGTGATCTTGAGCTCATCGAGCTTGTCCAGGAGTTTGCCGACATGCCCATCGTGCTCCACCATGCCATCAGGATAGACGCCTAATCCCGTCTTGCCCTCCGACTCCTTCTTCAGATGGGTAAAGATGTGCATACGGGTAGAGTTCCACCACACGAAGAACGGCTTGTCGTCCTTGACCGCCTTCTCGATGAACTTGAGGCTCGCATCGAGAAACTCCTCGTCCACGGTCTCCATGCGTTTGGTCGTCAGGGGTCCCGTGTTCTCGATCTTCTGCGTGCCGTCCGCGTTCGCCCAGCAATGCAACACGCCGCGGGGGCCGAATTTCTTCTTGAACTCGGGATCCTTCGGATAGTAGGGGCTCTCGGGTTCCTGCTCCGCGTTCAGGTGGTAGAGGTTGCCGAAGAACTCATCGAAGCCGTGAGCCGTCGGCAGAAATTCGTCGCGATCACCCAGGTGATTCTTGCCGAATTGTCCGGTGACATAACCCAGCGGCTTCAGCACATCCGCAATCGTGGGGTCCTCGGGCTGCAGCCCGAGATTCGCGCCGGGTAGTCCAACCTTGGTCAGTCCCGTGCGGATCGGCGACTGCCCGGTGATGAATGCCGCTCGACCGGCAGTGCAGCTTTGCTGTCCATACCAGTCGGTGAAGAGCGCGCCCTCTTTTGCGACGCGATCGATGTTGGGGGTGCGGTAGCCCATCACGCCCAGGTTGTAGGCGCTGATGTTGTACCAGCCGATATCGTCTCCCCAGATGATGAGAATGTTCGGCTTCTTTTGCGATGCCATCGGATCCTCCTTGACGAACGGGGGCGCAGTAGCTGGATGAACGCTGAGCGAAGCGTTGTTGCCGGCGACTATCGAACCGCGCCCCGGGCGAGACAATCAGCCCTTGGTCCTACGGGAACCGGGGCCGGGGAATAATATTGACTGACGTGTGAGTGAGTATTTACTCTCTGACCAAACCTGGAGAACCGGCACCAGCCGCGCGGTCGTGTACTTCCCTTCGCAAGCTTTCATCGGCGCTCGCCACGCGATCCGGCGGCTCGCGTGCTTGAGCCTCGCCGTCACCGCCGCCGTGGGATCGGCGCTCGGTGCGACTGAAGCCCGGCCTGAGCTCCGCATCCGCGCCGGTATCGTTCAGGGAGTCACCGATGCGACTTCCGGAGTCGCTGTCTATAAAGGCATTCCCTTCGCCAGGCCGCCGACGGGCGAACTGCGCTGGCGGCCGCCGGTTCCGGCGCCTGCCTGGGAGGGCGTGCGCGACGCGCGCGAGTTCGGACATGCGTGTCTGCAGCCTTCGGCACAGCCGACCAGCCTGTACTACGGCGGCATGGCGTCGATGAGCGAAGACTGCCTGACTCTCAATGTCTGGACACCGGGCGGTGCGCACAAGCTTCCCGTCATGGTCTGGATCCACGGGGGCGCGCTCCTCGGGGGCAGCAGCTCCGAGCCGCTCTACGATGGAGTGAAGATCGCCCAGCGCGGCGTCGTCTTCGTCTCCATCAACTATCGGCTGGGCCTCCTGGGCTACCTCGCGCACCCGGCGCTGAGCGCCGAGTCGCCGCAGCACTTATCCGGCAACTACGGGCTCCTCGACCAGATCGAGGGGCTGCGCTGGGTGCACGACAACATCGCCGCATTCGGCGGCGATCCCAAGCACGTCACGATCGCCGGTGAATCCGCGGGCGCACTCAGCGTCATCGAGTTGCTGGCGAGCCCGCCTGCGCGCGGCCTGTTCGTCCGGGCAATCTCGCAGAGCGGTTATATGCCGTCCTACCGGGCGTTGCATGAAGAAGCGTTCGGCTTGCCATCCGCGGAGGCGGCGGGAGCGGCACTCGCCACGACCGCCGGTGCATCGGATGCCGCGGCGCTTCGCAAGGCGGACTTGGTGGCGCTGTTCCAGGCCGGCCTCAAGACCGGCTGGCAACCTGAGCCGGTAATCGATGGTGTGCTGCTCGTGCGGCAGCTCGCCGACACCTTCGCTCGCGGCGAGCAGGCGAAAGTGCCGGTCCTCGCCGGCTTCAACGAGGGCGAGATCCGCTCGCTCCTGTATCTCATGCCCAGCGCACCCGACAGCCCATCCGCCTACGTCGCGGATGTGCGCCGCCGCTTCGGTGCCCAGGCCGCGCAGTTTCTCGCCGTCTATCCTGGAGCCGATCCGAAGGCCGACGTGATGGCTTCGATCCGCGATGGCCTGTATGGATTTGCCGCGCAGTATCTGGTGCGGCAGCAGGCGGCGGTGGGACAACCGGCTTACCTATACTTCTTCCGCCACAGCACACCGGCAGAACGCGCTCGCGACCTCGCGGCCTTCCACGCAAGCGAGCTGCCGTATGTCTTCGGCCAGGTCGGCGAGTCCGCAGCGCTCGGACCGAACTGGCCCCGGCCGCCGCTCACGGCCGCGGAGTCGCAGTTGTCGGATGCGATGCGGAGCTACTGGACGTCCTTTGTTCGCGATGGCGTCCCGAAGGCATCCGGTGCGCCACCCTGGCCGCGCTTTACAGCGCGGCAACACGCCTACCTCGATCTCGATGACCGTCCGTCCGCGCGCCGCGATCTGCAGCCCGGTGCCTTTTCGTTCGCGGACGCACTGGTCGCAGAGCGTCTGCGCCAGGGACGCGGCTGGCGGCTGGACATCGGCTTCTCCGCCTTTCCCGCGCCGCCGCGCCCGGATGAGCAGCATCAATAAAGCCGCCTCGGTCGGTGCGATGCAGCCGTATGAGCTGACGCTCGACCGCTTCATCGAGCATGCAGCGCAATGGCACGGCGTTACCGAAGTCGTGACGGGCGGCAGCGGCGGAGCCAAAGCGCGCATCACTTACTCGGCGCTGCGCGATCGCAGCAGACTAGTGTCGGGCGCGCTCCTCTCGCTCGGTCTCGTCGAGGGCGACAACCTCGCCGTCATGGCGTGGAACACCCAGGCACAGCTCGAGTGCTGGTATGGCGCCATGGGTGTCGGCATCGTCTGCCACACCCTCAACCCGCGACTCTCGCTCACGCATCTGGCCGAGATGATTGAGCAGGCGGGCAATCGCGTGCTCGTCGCCAGTCCGGATCTGACCTCGTTGGTGGAAGAGCTGGCGCAGGGGTGTCCTGCGCTGGCGCACGTGGTCGTGCTCGAGGAACCCGGCGCCGATGTCACTCTTCCCCACTGCCCTGGCGTTCGCAGCTGGCGCTATGAGGAGCTCCTGCAGCAACTCGGCCGACCGACCCTCTGGGGCGGGTTCGATGAGAACGCACCGGCGGGTCTGTGCTTTACCTCCGGCACGACCGGCGCGCCCAAGGGTGTCACCTATACGCATCGCTCGAACTACCTGCACACGCTGCATCAGCTGCAGGCTGACGTGAGCGGCATCACCTCGAGCGACTCAGTGTTGATTGCCGTGCCGATGTTTCACGCCAACGGCTGGGGCCTGCCGTTCGCGGGACCGGCCGCCGGCGCGAAACTGGTGCTGCCCGGCCGTCATCAGGACGGGGCGAGTCTCGCCGCGCTGATCAATTCGGAAGGCGTCACCGTCACTGCCGGCGTCGCGACGCTTTGGCTCGGACTCGTCGATCATCTTGATCAGACCGGTGAAGATGTGCCGTCGCTGCAGCGGATCATGCTCGGCGGCTCCTCTGTGCCACAGGCCTTGATGGATCGCCTGGAGAGGCGGCTGGGAGCCGTGGTGCAGACCAGCTGGGGCATGACCGAGCTGTCACCGATCGGTACGGTGACACCGGTGACGCGCGCCGTGCGCAATTCCTCCCAGGCAGGCCTGCCGCCGATCGGCGTCGATCTGCGGGTCACGGCCACGGATGGCTCGCCGCTGCCGCGCGGACAGGAAGGCCGGCTGCGAGTGCGCGGCTCCAGTGTGGTGGAGCGCTACTTCGGTCAGGACGAGCCGGCCGTCGATGCGGACGGATGGTTCGACACCGGCGACCTCGCTGTCATCGACCGCGAAGGCAACCTGAGCATCACCGGGCGGGCAAAGGATCTGATCAAGTCCGGCGGCGAGTGGATCAATCCTGCCGAGATCGAAGCGATCGTTGGGGCGTTGCCTGAAGTGGCGCTCGTGGCAGTGGTCGGCCGTGCGGACGCGAAGTGGGGCGAACGGCCGGTCCTCATCATCGAAGCGTGCAAGGGCGCACACATCAGCGATGACGCCCTCCTCGATGCGCTCAGGCCTCGAGTGCCCAAGTGGTGGCTGCCCGATGCCATCGTGCGATTGGCCGCGATGCCGATCGCGACGACCGGCAAGATCGACAAGCAGCGTCTGCGCGCCGAGCATGGCGCGCGCGCCAGCACGGGCGCGGCATCCGGATGACGACGCGCCGGCAGATCTTGTCGGGGCTTGCGGCGGCCGCGGCAGTCGCTGCGTCGCCTGGATTCGCGGCATCGCGCCGCGCGATCCCGAAAGACTTTCTGTGGGGCGCGGCGATCTCGGCGCACCAGAGCGAAGGCAACGACCTCAACTCCGACAGCTGGCTCCTCGAGCACCTGCCCGAGACGGTCTACAAGGAACCTTCGGGCGATGCCTGCGACAGCTATCACCGTTATGCACAGGACTTCGCGATCGCCCGCTCGATTGGGCTCAACTGCTATCGCTTCGGCATCGAGTGGGCCCGGATCGAGCCCGAGCCGGGGCAATTCTCACAGGCAGAGCTGGACCACTACGAGCAGGTGCTCAGCTCCTGCCGCGCGCACGGGCTCCTGCCGATCGTCACCTACAACCACTTCACCGTCCCGCGCTGGTTTGCCATGCGCGGCGGTTGGGAAGTGCCGGACAGCGCCGACCTGTTTGCGCGCTATTGCGAGCGTGCGACGCGCGCACTGGGCCACCTGGTCGGCATGGCGTCACCGTTTAACGAAGCGAACATCCATCTGCTCGTCAAAGTGCTGCGCAACACCGCGACACCCGAGTACGTGGCCAGGCGCCGGGCGATGATCGCGGCCGCCGCGCGCGCGACCGATGCGCCGAAATTCTCCTCCATCCTGTTCACGGATCCGGATCGCATCGATGCGCATCTTCTCGAGGCGCAGGCGAAGGCTTACCAGGCGATCAAGGCGGGCCCCGGAGACTTTCCGGTCGGCGTCACGCTGACGACTCAGGCTATCGAGCCGGTGGGAGAGGGCAGCATCGCGCCCCAGATGGAGTCGATGCTCTACGGTGATTGGTGGAAAGCGGTCGATGCGGGCGACTTCGTGGGAGTTCAGGCCTACACGCGCCTGCGCTTCGACTCGAAGGGCGTGGTTCCGGCACCGCAAGGTGCGGAGCTGACCGCCGCCGGTTACGAGTATTATCCACAGGCACTGGGCCAGGCGATCCGCCTTGCCGCGCGCAAGACGAACAAGCGCATCTTCATTACCGAGAGCGGGATCGGCACCGATAATGACGCGCGGCGCATCGCCTGGCTTAATGCGAGCGTCGACGAGGTGCAAGCGTGCCTCGCCGGGGGGATCAATGTCGGCAGCTATATCTACTGGTCGCTGCTCGACAATTTTGAATGGACCCAGGGCTATGGACAGCATTTCGGATTGGTGGCGGTCGATCGCGACAGTTTCGTGCGCACGCTGAAGCCCAGCGCACGCCACTTCGCGCGTCTCATCCGCGGCGTCTGAACTCTCACGAGGCCGAATCACGATGTCGTCACCCCCGACAGGTACCCTCGCCCGCTTGTTCGATCTCACCGGCCAGGTGGCGATCGTCACCGGCGGTTCGCGGGGGCTTGGTCTTCAGATCGCGAGCGCACTCGCAGAGTTCGGCGCATCACTCGCGCTCGTGGCGCGCAAGAAGCCCGAGCTCGATGCCGCCGTTGAGCAGCTGACCCGCGACGGGCGCACCGCCGTGGGCTTTGCGGTCGACCTCGGCACGCCGGAGGCTGCGGCCGGACTCGCAGCACGCGTGCTGCAGCGCTTTGGCCGCATCGACGTGCTCGTGAACAACGCGGGCGCGTCGTGGGGTGCGCCTGCAGAGGACTATCCGCTTGAGGGCTGGAACAAGGTCATCGACCTCAATCTCACAGGACTCTTCCTGTTGACGCAGGCGGTGGCGCGCGACGCGTTCCTGAAACGAGGCGGGGGCGCCATCATCAATGTGGCGTCGGTCGAGGGCCTGCAGGCCCATCCCCCGAATTTTCCGGGGACGGTCGCCTACAACGCCTCCAAGGGCGCGGTCATCAGCATGACGCGCGCGCTCGCCGCGGAATGGGGCCGGCGCAACATCCGGGTGAATGCGATCGCGCCCGGGTATTTCCCGTCGAAGATGACGAAGGTCATTCTCGAGAAGCACGGCGAGGAGATCCTGCGGCAGACGCCGCTCGGAAAACTAGGCGGTGACACCGATCTCATGGGCGCCGCGGTACTGCTCGCATCGCAGGCCGGTGGCCATATCACCGGCCAGACGCTCGTGGTCGATGGCGGCGCCTCGATCATCTGATGACGATCAAGGTCGAGACCACCCGCGGCATCGCGGTCCTGACGATGGACCGGCCGCCGGTCAATGCGCTCGACCTTTCGCTGCGTACCGCGCTCCTCGAGGCACTCGCGGCGATACTTTCCGATGCCCGCGTCGATGCGCTCGTTCTCACCGGCGGTCCGCGCGTGTTCTCGGCCGGTGCGGATATCGAGGAATTCGCGGCGGGACTTGACGGGCCGACCTTCTGCGAGCCGGCGCTGCCCGGTATCGTCGCCGCCCTCGATGCGGCAAGCAAGCCCATCGTGGCCGCGATCTCGGGGCCGTGTCTGGGTGGCGGACTCGAACTGGCACTCGCCTGCCACGCACGCCTGTGCGATGCGAGCGCGAAGTTCGGATTGCCGGAGGTGAAGCTCGGCCTCATTCCGGGTGCCGGCGGGACGCAGCGGCTGCCGCGGCTGGTCGGCATCGAGACGGCGCTGCAACTCATCGTCCGCGGAAATGTCGTCGATGCGGCGCGCGCGATCGAGATCGGTCTTGCCGAACGAGCGGCGGGCGATCTGCGCGAGGCGGCGATCCAGCGCGCGCGAGCGCTGGTCGGACGGCTACTTCCGCGCGTGAGTGATCGCGACGCGCGCTTGCCGGAGGGCGTATCTGCAGAGACATACTTTGCCGCGCAGCGTGCGGCGCTGCGTCCATGCCTGCCGGCGCCACGCGCCTGCATTGACGCCGTGGAGCTCTCACTGAGCCACGCGGTTGCGGAAGGCTCGCAGCGTGAGTTCGAGCTCTTCGGCAGACTCATCCGGACCCCGGAATCCAAAGCCCTGCGCTACGCGTTCTTCGCCGATCGCAACGCCGGCCGGATGCCGGTGCTGCCTCACGGTCTGGGTCCGCATAAGGTTCAGCGCGTCGGCATCGTCGGCACCGGCACCATGGGCAGCGGGATTGCCATTGCGTGTCTCGATGCGGGACTGACGACCGTGCTCACCGATGCGACGGCGGCGGCACTCGCAGCCGGGCGTGCACGCATCGAAGCGCATTACGCCTCGGCTGAAAAGAAGGGGCGGCTGAGCGCAGCCGCAGCGGCCGAGCGTTTAGAGCACCTCACGCTCGCGGAATCGTTCGACGGCCTGGCCGGCTGCGAGCTCGTGATCGAGGCCGTCTATGAAGATATGGACGTCAAACGCGCGGTGTTTCGTGAGCTCGACCGCGTGCTCGCGCCGGGCGCGCTGCTCGCGTCGAATACCTCTACGCTGGACCTCGATAAGATCGCCGCCGCAACTTCACGGCCGGCGAGCGTCATCGGTCTTCACTTCTTCAGCCCGGCGAATCTGATGCGGCTGCTCGAGGTCGTGCGCGGGCGCGAGACTTCCGATATCGCGCTCGCGACGGCACTCGCGTTCGGCAAGACGATCGGCAAGCTCGCCGTCGTCGCCCGCGTCTGCGACGGCTTCATCGGCAACCGCATGTTCGAGGAATACCTGCGTCAGGCGTACTTTCTCGTCGACGTGGGCGTGCTGCCCTGGCGCATCGATGCCGTGCTCGAGCGCTTCGGCATGGCGATGGGGCCGTTCGCCGTGATGGATCTGGCCGGCAACGACGTTGGCTGGGCAATCCGCAAGCGCCGCGCGATCGAAGAGCCCGAGCAGCCGTACTCCACGTTCCCGGACCAGATCTGCGAGCTGAAGCGCTTCGGCCGCAAGTCCGGTGCCGGTTGCTACGCGTACGATGCGGCCGGCCGGCGTTCGGAGGATCCCGTGATCACGCGGCTCGCGAGCGAGCACGCCCGCGCGATCGGCCGGATCCGTGATGTCTCGGACGGGGAGATCATCGAGCGCTGCATCTTCGCCCTCGTCAACGAAGGCGCGAAGCTGCTCGAAGAAGGCATCGCCGAGCAGGCCTCGGATCTCGACGTAGTCTTCCGCCACGGCTACGGCTTTCCGGCGTACCGTGGGGGTCCGCTCTTCTACGCGGACACACAGGGGCTCGACCACGTGCTCGAGTCCCTGCTCAGCTTTCGGCAAGGCTATCAAGGCTGGTCGTGGGAACCGGCGCCTCTGCTCATCGAGGCGGCGCGCCAGGGCGCGCGCCTCACGGACACAGATATAAGGAGAGCCTCATGACGAGCGCGGTGATCCTGTCGACGGCCCGCACGCCGATCGGCCGAGCCTTTCGCGGTGCACTCAATCACATCAAATCGCCCACGCTGGCGGGCCATGCCATTCGGCACGCGGTCGCGCGTGCCGGACTCACCGCCGAGGACATCGACGATGTGGTGCTCGGGACAGCGCTGACCGCCGGCACGGCGGGTATGAATCTGGGCAGGGTCGCGGCACTTGCCGCCGGCCTCGGCGATCAGGTGGCCGGTCAGACGATGGATCGCCAGTGCGCCTCCGGACTGATGGCGATCGCGACGGCGGCGAAGCAAATCATCGTCGATGGCATGCAAGCGATCGTCGGCGGTGGCCAGGAGAACATCTCTGCGCTCAACACACCCTTCCTCGAGTGGGTCGGGCGCGAGCAGGATCCGAACGTGATCGCGCTCTCGCCCCATGCGTACATGCCGATGCTGGAAACGGCCGAAGTCGTCGCGCAGCGCTACAAGATCGATCGCGAGGCCCAGGACCAGTACGCACTCGCCTCTCAGCTCCGCACCGCAGCGGCACAGCAGGCCGGGTACTTCGACGCCGAGATCGTGCCGATCACGGCGCAACAGGCCATCACCGACAAAGCAACCGGCGCGGTCTCGTTCCGTGAAGTGAAGCTGTCGCGCGATGAGGGCAATCGCCCCGACACGACACTCGAGGCTCTGCGCGCCCTAAAGCCGGTCCGCGAGGGCGGCGTCATCACGGCCGGCAATGCGAGTCAGCTCTCGGACGGCGCTTCGGCCTGCGTTATCGCGGATGAGAAGTTCGCCTCCCGCCGCAACCTGAAGCCGATCGGTCGCTACCTCGGCATCGCAGTCGCCGGCTGCGCACCCGAGGAAATGGGAATCGGACCGGTGTTCGCGGTGCCGAAGCTCTTGAGGAAGCACGGACTGAGCGTCGCCGATATCGGCTTGTGGGAGCTCAATGAAGCCTTCGCCGTCCAGGCCCTCTATTGCCGCGATCGGCTCGGCATCGACCCGGAACGCTACAACGTCAACGGCGGCGGCATCGCCATAGGCCACCCCTACGGGATGAGCGGCGCGCGGCTCGTCGGCCACGCACTCATTGAAGGCAAGCGCCGCGGCGCACGCCACGTCATCGTGACGATGTGCGTCGGCGGTGGCATGGGGGCGGCCGGCCTGTTCGAGGTCCTGTCATGAGTGCATCGCGCCTGCTCTCCAGGCGCGACCTCGAGTTCCTGCTGTACGAGTGGCTGCAGGTGGAGCAACTGAGCCGGCGCGAGCGTTTCGCGGAGCACTCGCGCGAGACGTTCGATGCCGCGCTCGATACCTACGCCGAGATCGCGGCGACCGAGTTCCTGCCCCACAACAAGCGCTGCGACCGCGAGCCGCCGCGGCTCGAGGGTGAGCAGGTGCGCGTGCTGCCCGAGCAGCGGCGGGCGTACGAAGCGCTGGCCGCGGCGGGACTGCTCGCGGCCTGTCACGACGCCGCGCTCGGCGGCATGCAGCTGCCGTATGTCGTCGAGAGAGCCGGCGTGGCCTACCTCAATGCCGCCAGCATCGGCACCTCGGCCTACGCCTTCCTCACCATGGCGAACGCCAATCTGCTGCTCGCGCACGGCTCGCCGGAACAGATTGCGCGCTATGTGCGCCCGATGCTCGAGGGCCGCTGGACCGGCACCATGTGTCTGTCCGAGCCGCACGCCGGCTCAGCGCTCGCCGACATCACGACGCGCGCGGAGGCGCAGCCCGACGGCACGTACCGGCTCTTCGGCCACAAGATGTGGATCTCCGCGGGCGACCACGACCTCGCGCCCAATATCGTTCATCTCGTGCTTGCCAAAGTACCGGACGCCGATGGTGCCCTGCGACCCGGGACCGCCGGCATCTCGCTTTTCATCGTGCCAAAGTATCTCGACAGCGGCGAGGCGAGTCCCAACGACATCGTCGTCGCGGGTCTCAATCACAAGATGGGCTACCGCGGCACGCCGAATTGCCTGCTCAACTTCGGTGAAGGCCGGCACCGCCCCGGTGGACGTGCGGGCGCCGTTGGCCAGCGCGTCGGCCCCGAAGGTCGCGGCCTCGCCTACATGTTTCACATGATGAACGAGGCGCGCATTGGCGTGGGACTGGGTGCGGCTGCCCTGGGCTACACCGGATACCTGCATGCACTCGACTATGCGCGCAACCGGCGTCAGGGTCGGCCGCCGGCGCAGCGCGACCCGGCACAATCGCCGGTTCGTCTGATCGATCACGCGGACGTGCGCCGAATGCTGTTGGCGCAGAAGGCGTGGGTGGAGGGGGCGCTGGCGCTCGTGTTGTACAGCGCGCTGCTGGTGGATGAGCGCGACTCTGGCCCTGAAGCCCAGCGCGCCGATGCACAGCACCTGCTCGAGCTGCTGACACCGATCGCGAAGAGCTGGCCCTCCAAGTGGGGCCTCGCCGCAAACGATCTCGCCATCCAGGTGCACGGCGGCTACGGCTACACCCAGGACTTCAACGTCGAGCAGTTCTACCGCGACAATCGCCTGAACCCCATTCACGAGGGCACGGCCGGCATTCAGGCCATCGATCTCCTCGGCCGCAAAGCGGCAGCAGACGATGGCGCGGCACGGGAGCTCCTGGCCTCGCGCATCCGGCGCACTCTCGAGCGTGCCACGGCGCTGCCGCAGCTGCGTGCGCACGCCACCGCGCTCGCGGCGGCGTGGAAGCGGCTCGAGGACACCACGCGCAAGCTCCTCGCCACGCCCGACGTCACTGAGAGGCTCGCGAATGCGAGCTGCTATCTCGATGCCTTCGGACACATCGTTGTCGCGTGGCTGTGGCTCGAGCAGGCGATCATCGCGGCGCCGAGGATCGCGGGACCGGACGATGCGTTCTACCGTGGCAAGCTTGCCGCGTGTCAGTACTTCTTCGGCTGGGAGCTGCCGCGGATCGAGCGCTGGCTCGGGCTGCTCGATCCGATCGAGCGAGCGCCGCTCGATGTGCAGGATGCCTGGTTCGGGTGAGTCAGGATCCTGACTTCGCGTTCGCCTTCGCGCTTGCGACTTCGCGCTGCGACTGCAGGAAGCCATACTCGGGCACGAGGTCGTGAGTGCGATCGGAGATGCGCGGCCACTCGCTGATCACGTGCTCGGCCGCATCGTTGCCGCCGCCGATGTACTGACCTTCAGAGACGGTGATGCTCGCGCGTGCGTAGTGCCCGGCGCCGGCGCAGAGGATGGCGCGCGTCGGGGCGTCATCCGTCACCAGCAGCAGCAGACCGGGACTGACGAGACTGGGGTCGAGCGCCTTCAAGTCCGCTTCCGGCAGCACGCCGCGCGTCATCTGAGTCGCCGCCGACGGCGCAAGACAATTGACGCGGATGTCGTACTTCTCGCCCTCGATGGCGAGCGTCTGCATGAGCCCGACGAGCGCCATCTTCGCCGCACCGTAGTTTGCCTGCCCGAAATTGCCGTAAAGACCGCTCGAGGACGTTGTCATGACGATGCGACCGTAGCGCTGCTCGCGCATCTTCTCCCACACGGCCTTGGTGCAGATGACCGACCCCATGAGATGCACGTCGAGCACGAGCCGGAAGTCATCCAGCGTCATCTTGGCGAAGCTCTTGTCGCGCAGGATGCCGGCATTGTTCACCAGGATATCGACGCGTCCCCATTGCGTGAGCGTGCGCTGCACCATCGCGGTCATCGCGCTCACGTCGGTGACGGAGGCGGCGTAAGGCATCGCGGTCCCGCCGCCCGAGCGGATCTCCGTGACCACCGCAGCGGCCGCGGCCTCACCCACGTCGTTCACGACGACACGCGCGCCGCGGCGCGCCAGGAAGAGCGCATGTTCGCGGCCGAGCCCGCCGCCCGCGCCGGTGATGATCGCGACCTTGCCGTCGATGGAATGACTCACTTGCCGTCCTTTCGCTTGGTGCGTTTGCAGATCGCGAGAAACCCTGCCGCCATGAACGAGGCCATGCGTTCCTTCACGGCCTCAAAATCCTCCGACTTGCAGCGGCCGCCGGAGAGCTTGTCGATGCGGCCGGTGCGCGCGAGCGTCAGCATCAGCGCACCGGAGACGAAGTGATAGCCCCAGAAGACGTCCTCGTGGGTTGAGCCCGGCAGCGCCTGCTTCAGCAGCTCGATCAGCCGAAGCACGACCGGGTCGAACTGCTCGTCCATGAGCCGCGCTCCCCATTGCGGCGCGTTCGCGACCTGGGCGCCGAGCGCGCCGTAGTTCTTCCAGCTCTCCCCACCCTGGATATAAAGATCGAGATCGGTGTCGAGGAACGCGCGCAGCGCCCCCTCGACCGTCAGATGTCCGCGGTTCTCCGCCTCATACCGGTCCAGCGCCTCCATGCGCCGCGTACTCGAGACCACCGCGCGCCGCGCGAACACGGCATCGAACAGCTTCTTCTTGTCGATGAAGTAGTAATTGAGCAGCGTATGGTGAGCGCCGACCCGTTTGGCCACGTCCTTGAGTGTGACGCCATACAGGCCGTGCCTGGAGAAGAGATATTCCGCCGCATCGAGGATCTGCTCCATCTTCTCCGCGCGCTGCTGCACCTTGGTGGGACGACGGCGTGTCTTAGCTGACTGGGCCACTTCGAAACCTCTTGCTCCCGATGAGGAAGTGCGCGGGCCAGGCGCGACCCGAGCGCGGCCGCCAGTTTCGATTCTGGAGCGAGACTTGTCGAGCCGTTCCGGCCTGTCATCGGCACTGCGCGGCTTCGGGCGGCAGCGGCGCCAGGGCGAGACCGACATTCCAGTTCCAGGGGATGCCGCCCCTGGCATGCTCCCGGCACACGACGTGCTCTACGAATTCGTACATGCCGGGGAGCACGCGCGTTTCCGGCCGGGGCTGATCGGCGAGCAGCAGGTACGCGCGCTCGGTGCCGTACGGATGCCAATCCGGCTGCCCTTTCGCATGCGGCACGCCGCTTCGCGCAAATGAAGCCCAGTAGTCCGTGATCGCATCCGAAAGGCTCTTCTCGGCTTGCGTCGCGGGCACCTTGGGCCAGTCCGGCGGCGTGCGGTCGGCCGTGCCGAAGACATAAGGCAGCTCGCTGGCGTGAAAGCCGTGCAGCGCATGCTCGTCGGCCGCGGGATAGCCGTGATCGAACAGATACAGATAAGAGGGCGCACCGATTGCCGTCTGCTTCGCGACCAGGCGCTCGGCGGTCCAGCTGTAGAGCGCATCGCGTGTGGTGGCGAGCATGCTCTCGTCCATGTTGCTCGACGGATAGCGCTTGAGGAACGCGTCCGCCATATCGGCGTAGCGGGCTCGGATCTGCTTCTCGTAAGCGGCGGCATCGGCGGCCGGCGGCGGCAACAGATACCGCAGCGAGCGGATCTCCCCGCTGTTGAAACCCGCGAGGATCGGCACCCTGGCCTGCTCGCCGCGATCGAACACGTCGATGAGCTGGCGCGGCAGGACTTTGCCGTCGACCGCGCCGAAGGGCAGATACCCCGCCTTGGCTGCCGCCTCGGTGATGGCCGTCGCATCCATCGCGCGCAGCGCGGCGAGGTCATGCGCGCCCAGCTTGCCGGTGAGCCACGTGCCCACCGCCTCCTGTGCGAAGTCGCCGAACGGTGCGCTGCGCAGCTCGGGAGTGGAGATCATGTAGGCGCTCTCGGCGATCGCTTTAGCGAAGAGCCCGTGCGCGCGCGGCGAGGCCATGAGGTACATGACGCTCAAGGCGCCGGCGGACTCTCCGGCGATCGTCACGTTCGAAGGGTCACCGCCGAAGGCGGCGATGTTGCGCTTCACCCATTCGAGCGCGGCGATCTGATCGAGGAGACCGTAGTTGCCGGAGATATTGTCGGGCGACTCGGCGCTCAACTCAGGATGCGCGAGATAACCGAGCACCCCCATGCGGTAGTTGATGCTGACGACGATGAGCCCGTGGCGTGCGAGCTTGCCACCGTCGTACAACGCATCGCTGCCGACGCCGGTGGTGAGCGCACCGCCGTGAATCCAGAAGAAGACCGGCGTGTCATGCGCACCGGCCGGCGCCCAGATATTGAGCGACAGGCAGTCCTCACTCGTCGCCGGCAGCTCCCAGGTGTAGATGCTGCCGGGTCGCAGCTTCGGCTGAACGCACGCGGGTCCGAAGCGGGTCGCCTCGCGCGTGCCCTCCCAGGCCGGCACCGGGAGCGGTGGTTTCCAGCGCAGCAGTCCGACCGGCGCCTGGGCATAAGGAATGCCCCGAAACACATGCAGCGTTCCCACCGTCTCTCCACGCACCGCACCCGCGGCCGTCTTGACGAGGGGCGGGGTAGCGGCGCTGATGGCCGAAGATAAAGCGAGTAGAACCAGCAGTGCCGGCAGCCAGATGCGCATCACGCGGCTCCTCCGGCTCGCTCCTCGCGCTTCAGGGCGCGTGCGAGCCACCAAAAGCACAGTACGGCGAGGACATAGAACGGCGTCAGCCAATAGAAGGCCAGTTGCAGCGAGTGCACCGGATGCTCCGGCCGCAGGTAGTCGCTCACCGCGCCGAGCAGGGTCGGTCCGATTCCCAGGCCCATGAGATTCATCACGAGCAGCAGCAGCGCACCGCAGAGCACTCGCTGATTGGGCTGCACTTGCTCCTGCACCAGCGCCACGGAGGGCGAGAGGTAGAAGTAGTTGAGAAACGTAGGCACTGCGAGCAGGGTCAGGGCGAGCGGCCATCGGGGCGCCCACACAAAGCCCAGGAAGAACGGAACCGCCAGCGCAAGCCCGATGCCCGGCACGTAGGCATAGGCGCGCTTCGTGCGTGCAGCGTAACGATCGATCAGGCGGCCCGAGGTGTACATCCCGCCACTCACCGCGATGCCGACGAGGAGTGCGTAGTAGAGCGCCACCTCGGACAACGTCATGCCCTTCTCGCGCATGAGGAAGAGCGTGGTGAAGTTCAGGACTCCGTACGTGATGATCTGCGTCACACCGGTCGCGATCGAGACGCGCAGCAGCACGGGGTTCGCAAAGAACATCCGGCAGGTCGGCCAGAACGGAGCGTTTGCGGTGTGCGCGCTGCCGGTGGTGCCGCCCGGCCTCACATCGAGCCCGCCCCGCTTGGGCTCGCGCACGCACACCCATACGAGGAGCGCAGTGACGACTCCCACCGCACCCAATGAGACGAAGGCGGAGCGCCAGTTGTAGCTGGCCGCGATCGAGGCGCCGAAGGCGACCCCGAGTGCCATTCCGATCGGCGGCCCGAGGTTGTAGATGCTGAGCGCGGTGCCGCGCCTGCCTGAAGCGAAATAGTCTGAAATGATCGCGTATGACGGCGGCACGCCGCCGGCCTCACCGACTCCGACCGCCATGCGCGACGCCGCGAGCTTCGGGTAGCTGGATGAGAGCCCGCAGGCGATCGTCGCGGCGCTCCAGATCGCGCACGCGAGCGACAGCACGCGCACGCGATTGGTCCGATCGGCGAACCAGGCGACCGGAATCGCCAGGATGCAGTAGAACAGCGCGAAATACAGGCCGCCGAGCTTGCCGAGCTGCCCGTCGGTGATCCCCAGATCATCCTGAATCGGCTTCGCCAGAATGGACAGCAGCTGGCGGTCCAGGAAGTTGATGACGTAGACGAAGCACAGGATGGCGAGCACCACCCAGGCCCGCGCGTCCGGCCGGTGCCCTGCCGGAGCCGAATCGGAAGCAGCCTTCACCCCTCAAGACCCCCTCTTTGAAGTTGTTGTTGAGTCTGGCCGAGGGTGGGCGCGATCACCAGCCCTGTCAAGGTTCTCTAAGGTGTGAATGAGTGGCGCAGCAGCCACGGGAGGCTGCTGCGGCCCTCGCTTTCTCGCGGCCCCTGTCGCTTTGTAACCGTTGATCCAGCAACCCGCGGCGCAGTGACTTCCTCCGTCAGTCGCTAACATGAGAGTGAATATTGACCCTCTCAATAAGTAGTGTGAGAATCCCGGCAAGCGCCACCAGAGCGCACGCGAAGCCGCACAAGGGGGCCCCATGAAGAGCCGAGAGTATTGGTTGGGTGCATCACTCCTCACGCTGGGCTGGTGCGGCATTTCTGCCGCGCAGCAGGCAAGCCCGAGCTCTGCCGAGCCCTCCCTCGCCGCGAACCTGCCGGAGGTCGTCGTCACCGCGGAACGGCGCAGGACGGATCCTCAGACCACGGCGATCTCGGCTACCGTCCTGAGCGGCAGCGATCTGGAGAATACGGGCGTCACCTCGATCGACTCGCTGCAATTCGTTACGCCCGGTGCGACCGTCAACAATTTCGGTCAGGGCAACGATTTCAATATCCGCGGCATCGGCAAGGGCGAGCACAACTCGCAGACCACCGTGGGTGTGGTCACTTATCGGGATGGCATCGCCACCTTCCCGGGCTACTACCAGGAAGAGCCCTACTACGATGTCGCCAACATCGAAATCCTGCGCGGCCCGCAGGGCACGTTCGGCGGCCAGAACGCGACCGGCGGCGCGGTGTTCGTCACCACGAATGATCCGAAGATCGGCGGCGGATACGATGGCTACCTGGTCGGACAGGTGGGCAACTACAGTGACTTCGGGCTGCAGGGTGCCGTCAATCTGCCCATGGGCGATACGCTCGCGATGCGCTTTGCGTTCAACACCGAGGTGCGCGACAGCTTCTATCACATCGCCGGACCCAACGGCGGCCCGTACGACAGCAACCCCGGGAACCTGCGCACCTACAGCGGTCGCATCGGACTCTTGTGGAAGCCCATCGATGGCCTGAGCGTGCTGTGGAAGACGGATCTCAATTACATCGATATCGGTGCCTATCCCGCCGATCCGTACAACGCGCCGGAGGATATGTTCCACGTTGGGTTCAACGCGCCGGAACGCGCACTCGACCGCTTCGCGCGCACGATGCTGAAGATTGACTACCAGTTCGCCAATGGCGTCACGATCCGCTCCGTCTCCGGCTACCAGCGGGCGCGGGGCGTGTACAAGGGCGACCTCGATGGCACGAATCTCATTCCGAGTCCCACGAACCTGGTGCCCGACTGGTATTTCCAGGATCAGGTCTCGGAGAACCTGTGGTCCGAGGAACTCAATGTGATCTCGCCCGACAAGGGCCCGTTCACCTGGATCTTCGGCGTCTTCGCCGATCGCAACTTCAACGACTTCCTCTCGCCGTACCAGTTCATCATCGACGTCCCCACCGCCGGCATACCGCGCGGTGGTCCGTTCGAGCCGTTCTTCCAGTACACGCTCCAGGGCACGAACCCGGTGACGGACAGGGCGGCATTCGCGCAGCTGGGCTTCGATCTCACCAAGAGCCTGCAGCTGCAGATCGGTGCACGCTACACCGAAGCCAAGACCACGAATCACGTGCAGATCATGCAGTACGGCACGCCCATTACGGATGAGCAATCAGCCAAGTACTCGAACACCTCGGGCAAGGTATCGCTCAACTGGACGCTCAACGCGACCAACTTCCTCTATGCCTTCGCCTCGACCGGATTCCGGCCGGGCGGACTCAATGTACCTGTGGGCCTGGGCACGCCGGCGGCATTCGGGGCGGAGAAGATCACCGACTACGAGATCGGCTGGAAGTCGAGCAACTTCGACAACCACCTGCGCACGCAGGTCGATGCGTTCTATGACAACTACAAGGACTTCCAGGTCACCATCGGCTATCCACAGTTTCCGACGTTCGGGTTCGAAGTGAACAATCCAAATCCAACGCACCTGTACGGCTTCGAGGCGCAGGTGCAGGCGGCGTTCGGCTCGTTCTCCTTCGATGCCGGCACGACCATCATGCACAGCTCGCTCGGCACGTTCTTCGCGACCGATCCGCGTATCCCGGCGTTCGCGGCCTGCGATCCCGAGACCGGCCCCTCGAGCGCCTCGTGCATCGACCTCTCCGGACATGCGCAGACCTACGCGCCCAACTTCACCTTCAACGTCGGCGCGCAGTACCAGTTCGCGCTCTCTGCCTCCGATACGCTGACGCCGCGCGCGAACTTCGGCTACGTCGCGCCGCAGTGGGCGACGCTGTTCGCGAACGAAGCGCTCGGCGATCACCTCTCCGGCCGCGATATCCTGGGCGCGCAGATCGCGTGGCGGCACAACAAATACGTGACGACGCTGTACGGGACGAACGTGACGGATCAGCACTATGTGGGCGCGCTGAACTCCGGATTGCGCTTTGCCGGCCCGCCGCGTCAGTTTGGCCTGCGGTTCCTGACCACCTTTTGAAGACGTGAACACGCGGCTGCATTCGCGATCACTACGCCGTTGTCTTTCCCGTCCGCGCACGTGTCGCGTATGCAGCCGTATGCTCTGACCGTCGACAAGTTTCTCGACCATGCCGCCAAGTGGCATGGCTCGGCGCAGGTCATTTGCGCGGGCAGGCCGCAGATCAGGCGGACGCCTTACGCGCAATTTCGCGAGCGGGCGGCCCGGCTGTCGGGGGGACTCCTGGATCGCGGTCTGCGATTGGGCGATCGCATCGGGACCCTGGCCTGGAACACCGAGGATCACCTCACTCTTTCTTATGCCGCAATGGGCGTGGGACTGGTCTGCCATACCCTCAACCCCCGCCAGAGTGTTGCGCACCTCGCAGCCATCGTGAACGAGGCCGCCGATCGCTGGATCGCGGTGGGTGCGGGCCTGCAGCCGATGCTGCGCGACATTCTGGCGCTGTGTCCGAAGGTGGAGGCCGTGCTGGTCCTCGACGACGAGCCGCCAGGCCAGGCATCCGGCCAGACGCAGCAGTGCTGGGGGATCAAGGATTTCATCGAGCGATTCGGACGCCCGGCGCCCTGGGGTGAATTCGACGAAGAGTCACCGGCTGGCCTGTGCTACACCTCGGGGACTGTCGGCGATCCCCGCGGCGTCCTCTACACGCATCGCTCGAACTACCTGCATACGCTGCGCGCGCTGCAGGCGGACGCGGTCGCGTTGACGGCCGACGACACCTTGCTCATCGCGGTACCGCTGTTTCACGCCAACGGCTGGGGTTTGCCGTTCGTGGCGCCGGCGGTGGGTGCGCGCATGGTGCTGCCGGGCCGTTCGGTGGAGCCGGCGCATCTGCGAGAGCTCATTGAGCAGGAGGGCGTCACCGTGGCGGCCGGTGTGCCGACAGTCTGGCTGGGGCTGGTCGACCTCCTCGAATCCCAGGACGCCTATCTGCCCTCGCTCAGACGCATCATCGTCGGCGGTTCGCACTGCCCGGAGACGCTGCTGAACCGGATCGAAGGCCGCCTCGGCGTTCGGGTGCAGACCAGCTGGGGCATGACCGAGCTCTCCCCGCTCGGCACGATCACCCCTCGACAGGCGAAAGCCGGCAATGGGCCGCGGGCATCCGGCCGGCCGCCCATGGGACTGGATCTCAAGCTGGTGGATGCCGACGGCGTGACCCTGCCCTCGCAGCGCGGCGTCGTCGGGCGCTTGCGCGTAAAGGGCCCGAGCGTCGCCGAGCGCTATTTCAATGACGCCTCCTCAGCGCTCGACAGCGAGGGCTACCTCGACACGGGCGATCTGGGATTGATCGATGCGGCCGGTAATCTGACCATCGCGGGGCGCGTCAAGGATCTGATCAAGTCCGGGGGCGAATGGATCAACCCGAAGGAGATGGAGGACATCATCGGGCGTCTGCCTGCGGTGGCCCTGGTCGCCGTGATCGCCCGTGCGGATCAGAAGTGGGGCGAACGGCCGGTGCTGATCGTGGAGCCGCAGCGCAATCAGACTTTGAGCGAGCACTCGATCCTTGATGCCCTGCGCGGCAAGGTGCCGGACTGGTGGCTGCCGGAGCAGGTGATCTTCATCGAGCACATGCCGCTCGCCGCCACCGGCAAGATCGACAAGCGCAAGTTGCGCGAGAGCCTCGCAGCGCCGCAGTAGGCAAATCGAGCAGCGATAGACTACATTTCAAATCCTGCCGCCCTCGGCAGGATCTTGAGTGCTGTAAGGTCGCGCCGATGCCGCGCTCCGCCAAGAACGCCAAACCCCGCACCAAGGCCGAGCAGCGCGCCGAGACGCTCGAGCGGATCCTCGATGCCGCGGAGTTCCTGTTCTCCAAGCACGGCCTGAACGGCGTCACGCTGCGCGACGTGGCCCAGCGGGTCGGAGTGCACACCTCGCTCATGCATTACTACTTCGTCGACAAGCGCCGGCTCTTCGAGGCCGTGTTCGCCAGAAGAGCCGGGATTACGAGCAGCAGGCGGCTGGATGCGCTGGACCGCTATGAGCGCGAGGCCGGGGAGTCGCCCACCGTTGAAGGCGCCTTGCGGGCCTTTCTGGACACTGACCTCGATCTCTACATCGGCGGCGGCGAAGGCTGGCGCAATTTCGCCGCCTTCGCAGCGCAGGTGAGCAACTCCACCGAAGGCGCCGCGATGATGGATCTGCATTTCGATCCGGTGGTGCTGAAGCTGATCGGCATCCTGCGCAAGGCCCTGCCGGAATGCAGCGAGGCCGACATCTTCTGGGGCTACGACTTCGTGACGGGCGCGCTGATGCACGCCCTCGGCAGGACCGGTCGCATCGATCGCCTCTCCGGCGGTATCTGCAAGTCGGACGACTTCGATGCCGTCAAGGAACGGCTGGCAAAGTTCATGGCGGCGGGCTTTCTCGCCATCTGCACCAAGCCTCAAAAGCGCCACGCCTCGGGCAGGAAAGCGGCTCGCTAAGCGACGGGTTTATACTTTTCGCCATGAGCAAGCTCCTCGACGATGCGGCGCAACGAGCGAGCCGTTATCTCGAATCGCTCGATGCTCGTTCGGTTGCACCCACCCGGGAAGCGCTGAACGCGCTCGCCCGTTTCGATCGTGGTTTCCCGGAAAGCGAATCGACCGCCGAAGCGGTTCTCGCCGAACTGGATGAAATCGGCTCACCTGCCACGATGGCATCTGCCGGCGGACGCTTTTTTGGATTCGTGATCGGCGGCTCGCTTCCAGTGACAGTCGCGGCGAACTGGCTTGCGGCAGCCTGGGATCAAAACGCCGGGCTTGTCGTCACGGCACCGGCCAACGCGGCGCTCGAAGCCGTAGCACTGCGCTGGCTTACGGAGCTCTTCCGGCTGCCCGCGCAAAGCGCCGGCGGCTTTGTCACCTGCGCGACGGCGGCGAACTTTGCAGCACTGGCCGCTGCGCGACATGCACTGCTGCGCCGTGCGGGTTGGGATGTCGAAGCGCGTGGGCTGTTTGGAGCACCCGCGCTCACGGTCGTCGTGGGCGAGGAAGTGCATGCCAGCGTGCAGAAAGCGCTATCGCTCGTCGGCTTCGGGCGCGACCGCGTGGTGCGCGTACCGGTCGATGCGCAGGGACGAATGCGCCTGGACATGTTTCCCGCGGTCGATGATCGGACGATCGTCTGTGTGCAGGCGGGCAACGTCAATACTGGCTCGTTCGATCCCATCCAGGAAGTGTGCCGCCGCGCGCGCTCGCAGGGTGCCTGGGTCCACGTCGATGGGGCTTTCGGCATGTGGGCAGCGGCTGCGCCGGCACGAGCGCATTTGACCCAGGGTATCCAAGACGCCGATTCCTGGGCCACGGACGCTCATAAATGGCTCAACGTTCCTTACGACAGCGGTCTGGTGTTCACGCGCGATGCTGCCGATCTGCGTACCGCCATGTCGATCGGTGGCGCGTATCTCGTGCAGGACGAGCACCGCATCCCGTATCAATACACGCCGGATTTTTCGCGCCGCGCTCGCGGCATAGAGGTCTGGGCCGCGTTGCGCCAGCTCGGTCGAACGGGTCTCGCCGATCTGATCGAACGCACGTGCCGCTACGCCGAACGATTTGCCGAGGGGCTTCGTGATGCGGGTCATCGGGTACTGAATGACGTTGTACTCAATCAGGTCCTGGTGTCGTTCGGGGATTCAGAGCGTACGCGCGCGGTGATTGCGCGCGTGCAGGAGGACGGTACCTGCTGGTGCGGGGGCACCGTCTGGCAAGGCCATACGGCGATGCGCATCAGCGTCTCGTCCTGGGCGACCACCGAGACAGACGTGGAGCGCAGTCTTGCAGCGATCTTGCGTGCCGCCGCCGCCTAAGTTCGCACTCATGGCTCGAACTTTCAGCCCGATGTCCACGATGAACTATGTTGCGGAATCGACAGCGAAAATCGCTGTCGCAGCTCCGCGCCATTTCTGGGAGCACTCAATATGGCATTCGATCAGGACAAACTGAACGCGTTCCTCGGCAAGGCGGTCGCAGATCTGGGCGCAGCGGTGAGCGCCGTGCTGATGTCGATCGGCGACGAGCTCGGATTGTACAAGGCGCTGGCGGCGGAGCGACTGACGCCGGCGGAGCTCGCCGCGCGTACCGGGACCCACGAGCGCTACATTCGCGAATGGCTCGGCAATCAGGCCGCAGGCGGCTACGTCGACTATGACACCGCCACCGGCAGGTACTATTTGAATGCAGAGCAGACGCTGTGCCTCGCCGATCCAGCAGGCCCCGTCGATCTGCCGGGCGCCTATCTGATCATCCAGGATCTCTACCATGTGCGCGAACGTGCCCTGCAGAATTTTCGCACCGGACAGGGCATGGAATGGGGCGAGCACCACCGCTGTCTGTTTCACGGTACCGAGCGCTTCTTCCGTGCCGGCTACAACGCGCATCTGGTCGGTGCCTGGCTGCCCGCGCTCGAGGGCGTGGTCGACAAGCTGCAGCGCGGCGCCCGCGTTGCCGATGTCGGGTGTGGTCACGGCGTCAGCACCGTGCTGCTTGCCAAGACCTACCCGAAGTCACAATTCATCGGCTACGACTATCACGCCCCATCGGTCGAAACGGCGACAAGGCGCGCCGCCGAAGCCGGCGTTCGCAACGCGAGATTCGAAGTCGCGGACGCGGTCGGTTATAAGGACAGGAATCTCGACCTCATTGCCTTCTTCGATTGCCTGCACGACATGGCCGACCCCGTCGGCGCGGCGCGCCACGCCCGGGAAGCACTCAACGCCGATGGCGTCTGCATGCTGGTCGAGCCGATGGCCGGCGACAAAATCGAGGAGAATCTCAATCCCGTGGGACGCGTCTACTATGGCGCATCGTCGATGATCTGCGTCCCGGTGTCATTGGCCCGCAAGGGTCCGGCGCTCGGAGCGCAGGCCGGCGAGAAACGCCTCCGCCAGGTGCTTGTCGAGGGCGCTGGCTTCACCCGCTTCCGGCGTGCCACCCAAACGCCCTTCAATCTCGTATTCGAAGCGAGACCCTGAGGGCTGCCGCCAGCAGCCGACTGCCACGCGAGCCCAGCTCAAAATGCGTATGCGGCGCCGGCGAGGACGTCGAATTGGATGAACGAAGAGCCATGCGAGCGAACCTGGCATAGAGCGCCTGTCTGGTCCGAGCGGCACAGGAATGCCGTATCGCTGTTCAAGAGCGTAAGGAAGCCTCGCGTCTCGAGTCGAAATGAGAAATGCGCCCCCAGTGGGACACGCAGGCCTGCTCCGAGTGAAACCGAGAAACGAGTGTCTTCGTGACCCTGGACCGGATCCGGCGCGAAGCGCGTGGCACCGAGACCTCCGAGAATGTACGGTTTCACCGGCAGTTCGTCATTCAGCGCCAGGGTGCCACCGACCTGGAGGTAGTCGACGCGGATACTGGTTGGCGCGAGCGCCGCGCCGCTGCTGATCGCGGTCGACTGGCGCCCGTAAAACAGTTCATACCAGGACACATCGTCGGCCCGCAGATCGAGCGCTAGACCGAAGGAACCGTGATTGGCCAGATCGGCGCTCTGGCCCGTATCGCTCAATGCGAGAGTGCCACCCATGCGATAGCCCCCAAAGGCGGCAATTTCGAAATTCGGCGTACTGCTGCGCGGCGGCGCGCCGTTCGGGTTCGTGTCCGGATCCGCGGCGAGCGCGAGCGAACACAGCGCCAGGGAGATTCCGCAGGTGACGAGACAAGTAGCGCCGGCGAGTCGTGACGCCTGCCTGCGCCGACCGATGAGATCAGGCTGCATCCGGCTTGAGCCTGGGGAAGAGCCTGCCGCTCAGAAAGAACAGCATGAGCACCCAGTAGCCTATTCCCACGCCGAGCCGGACCTGCCACGAGAAGCGCGGATCCGGCGAGATGAACCCTTCGATCAGACCCGAGCCGAGCAGCAGCAGCGCGCACGCCACCAGTAGTGGCCCCAGATGCTCTGCACAGCGCCGGAAGGACTCGGCGCGGGTGGGATAATTCGGCCGGATCAATGACTCGCTCAAGGCGGTGCCGGCGGCGCCGGCGAGGCAGATCACCGACAGCTCCACCGGTCCGTGCGCCAGGATGAAGCGCACCAGTGCCAGACCGAGACCATGCTGATGGGTGAAGGCGAGCAGCCCGCCGAGCATCAAGCCGTTGAGCGAAATCATATAGAGCGTGCCGAGCCCGAAGAACAGGCCAGCGCAAAACGCTCCCGCAGTCACCACGGCATTGTTGGAGAAGATGCGAAGCGACACGACCGAAGAAGGCGCGACGTTAAGGATCTGGTCGGTCCAGAGCTGACCATGCTCGACGCCATCGATCATGCGCTCGCTCGCGATGAGGCCGATGAGCTCCGGATAAGTGGCGATGAGCCACCAGCCGGCCAGCGTGCTCGCAACCAGCAGCAACGCAATCCACAGTGTCCAGCCCCGCACGGAACGTGTGGCGCGTGGGATCCCCTCACGAAACAAGGTGCGCCAGCGTGCGGTACCGTAACGTGGCGGTCGGTTAACGGCGACGTGCAGTCGCGCGTAGGTGCTCTCGAGTGCGGCGGTGGCGTCATCCTTGGGCACGAGTGCGCGCGCGCTGGCCAGATCGCGTGCCAATGCGCGGTAGGCCTGCAGGGTCTGCAAGGCTTCCTCTGGACTCGCGCGCGAGCGCCCGGATGCAGCCTGGACCTCGTTCGCGAGTCGCTGCCAATACGGAGCGCGCGCCCGCAGCCACGCCCCCGCGTCGAGGTTCTGGCGGTCAGGCGCGGCCAAGCAAGTCCTGCAGCCGGGAGCGCAGCTGTGCGTCCTGTAATGTGGTGATCGGCTGGCCAGATCTTGCGCTATCCAGTCTTTCCAACAAGTTGCGCGCCAGCTGCATCCGCCGCTCGGGCTCGAGCTCCTCCCAGCGGTCGAGCACGTCCTCGACCAGCGCCGCGGCGCGCGGCTCGATGCCCGACTTCTGCACGAGCGCCCCGATCCGATGCAATGACTTCGACTTGGAGCGGCTGTCGTCGAGTATGAGCACTGTCCCCGCGGCCAGATCCCCGATCCGCACGCGCTGGGCGGTGAACAGGCAGAATCCCAGCCCGAGCAGATACAACGCGGGCAGCGAGTCGATGATCCTGAACAGATTGCGCAGCAGAAGGGCACCCGGTGTGGGAGTGCCTCCCTCTCGCGTCACGATGCGCGCGCCGGCCATGCGCTTGCCGGGCGTGCGACCCTGCATCGCAAGCTCAAGCACCGGGTGATACAGGAAATAGATGAGCGTCGACGGCAGCACAACGGCCAGCCCGAACAGCACGGGTCTGTCAGCAGGCGCGCTCGCCCCGGCCGATCCGATACTGGCGAGCAACCAGCCCAGGAACAGCCAGGCGAGCGCGAGCAGGATGCGCAGATGCCAGTCAATGATGAACGCGTAGGAGCGCGTCCCCACCCCCGCAACCGGGAGCGTCATGTCAACGCCGGTCAATCCTCGGATGGCGAGCTCTTCTGTTGCCACGGAGCCTCGATCGCTGCTGGTCGTAGAGGGAAGTATTCTGATACCTTCGCCACTCGAGGTCCAAAGACTCAGAGGCGGGCTTAGACTCGCCCTTCAGGCAATGACCTTCAGGGGGATTATTATGTACGTGCGACCATCGGAGCCGTTGTCCATCGGTGGTGTCGTCGACGATGCGATCCGCCTCTATCGCGGCTCGTTCAGTCACACCTGGAAGCTGTCCGTTGCCTTTGCGATCGCGCTCGCGGTGCTCGGGCTCTTCATGGTGATGAGCATCCCGGCTCTGTTCGATATTCAGCGCGCGACGCTGGCTCCGCAGCAGGTCCTGGCGCTATTCACCTCGCCCGTCGTGATCGGAAGCTACCTGCTCATGATCGTGTGCGAGCTGGTCTTTTATGGCGCCCTCTTCGCCAGCGAGAACGCGGTGGCGCGGGGCGAGCCAATTCCCATGGGACAGGCGCTCCTGGCCGGCCTGCGCCGAATACCGGGAATGCTGCTCGCGGGACTCGTCTTCCTGATCGCGTTCACACTCGGGTGCATCGCGCTCCTCATTCCCGGAATTTACCTGTGGGGCAAATTGCAGCTCTGGCCCGCGGCGCTATACGCGGAGGATGCTACCGCCATGGAAGCGCTCGGCAGCAGCTGGACGCTCACCCGGGGCCGTTGGTGGCGCACCGTGGTGATCATCTCTGTGGCCCTCATCATTCTCTATATCGTGGCGCTGGCGGTGGGCTTGGTGCCCGCATTCCTGCTCGGTTTCACCAGTCTGAAACATGGCAACATGCTCACGGCGCAGCTCGCCGCGATGCCGTTCTCGATCCTCTCGCGCATATTCCTCATGCCGGCGATGCCGGCCATCCTTCTGGCCGTGCATCACGACTGTAAGCTGCGCAGCGAGGGCGGTGACCTTGCCGAACGGGCGGGGGCGCTCGGCCGCGCCTGATCGATGCGGGGGCGATGGATCGTCCTGCTGATGGTGTCGCAGTGCGTAACTGCTGCGCCTGAAGCCACTGACCTGCGCGCGGCGCACGCGCTCATCGAACAGTGCACTCAGGATGCGCGTGACGACCTGCGCGGGGTCGAGGCGCTCCAGGCCGACTGTCCCCGGATCGATGCCGCCGCGACGGACCTGAGGCTCGATCCCCTGCTGCCGCGCGACTGGAAGTCGCACGTGAGTGCCCGCGCGCTCGGCGACTTAGATGCCCTGGCGGAGCGCTACGCAGTAGCCGCTCCACAGCCGGCACCGAACGCCGCGCGACTGCGTGCCATCGCCCAGGCACTGCAGCCTCCGGCTCAACCCCTATCCTGGTGGCAACGCTTGAGGGCGTGGCTTGCCCAGTGGCTCGAATCCAGGAGCACTGCGTGGCCCGATTGGCTGCGCCCGCACTGGTCGCTCAGCGCTGGCTTCTGGACCGCGCTCGCCTACGTGTTGGCGGCGATCCTCGTGCTGGCGGCCGTCGTGGTGGTCATCATCGAAGTGCGTGCCGCCCGAGTGCCCGGCGGACGCCGCCGGCGCGGGGCGCCGCGGCAGGAGGCGACTGGCGCAGGGCGCTCCGAGGATCTCTGGCCCGAGCTCAGCGCCATCGAGGCAGCAGCGGTGCGTGAGCGGGCCGTGCTCGTGCTGCGACTCCTGGTTGGCGCACTGACGCGCTCGCAGCGCCTGGACCGCGATCGCTATCTCACCTGCCGGGAGCTGATCACGGCCGCGAGATTCGACAGCTCGACGCAACGCGAGCAGTTCCAGGGTCTTGCGCTGCGAGCCGAGCGGGCGCTCTACGATGACCCGCACGCCAGTCCGCCGACGTCGGCAACATCCGCTGCGGGCTCAGCAGATCTCGGTGACGTGAAGACGCTATACGAGGCGCTGCTGTCGATGCCGGGCGGCGCGCAGCCCGGACGGGCGTGAAAGAGCGTCTGCTGGTGCTCGCGCTGGCGGCCGGCGCGCTCGCACTCTTCTACGTACTGTTCTTCCCCAAGCCGCGGTCGGAGTCCGAAGCAACCGTGCTCCCCCTGTCCAACGAGATCCGCGCAGAGGGCTACCAGGCCGTGTGGCAGTGGCTGCAAGAGCAGCGCATACCCGTAGTGAGCCTGCGCAACCGTTACGACCATCTGCCCGCCGCGCTTCACACTCCCACCGGCAACGTGCTGATCATGACCATGCCGCAACGCGTACCGCCGCGCACGGCGGAGGTCGAGAAGCTCAAGACCTGGGCCGAGCGCGGCAATACTCTTTTGATCCTGGCCGCCATCGAGGATACGCAGCTGTGGATGTTGGGCGCAGATCCGCTCTTCGATGACCATCTGGAGCGCATCACGGGGCTGCGATTCACCAACCCGAGACAGACGCGCAACCCGGACCTCAAGAGCCTCACCAGGACCCGCTTTGAGATTGAGCCGCGCGGTGCACACCCGTTGACGGCCGGGGTGCGCCAGGTCACGGCGCTCACGCCACTGCCGGCGCGACGCGCGATCCTGAACGCGGGGCTCGATGCGGTTCCGCTGGAACTTGCGGTGCGCAGCGACACGGGGGACACGATCCTGTGGCTCACCCGGCACGGCGCGGGCCAGGCCATCGTCAGCACGGCCAGCAGCCCGTTCTCCAATGGCGCGGTCGCACTCACCGACAACGCGCAGCTGCTGACGAACATCCTCGCCTGGTCGCTCACCCCGGGCGGGTCGGTGATCTTCGATGATGCACACCAGGGCCTGACCGAGTATTACGACGGCACCGCGTTCTTTGCCGATGTTCGCCTGCATCACACGCTGGAGTGGATCGTGCTCCTGTGGCTGGTGTTCGTGCTGGGTGCGCTGCCGCTGCGGGCCGCGCGGTCCTCGTGGCAGCCCCTCGATGAGACCACGTACATCGAGGCGAGTGCGCGATACTTCGCGGCGGTGGTGTCCCCGAGCGAGGCAGCGCAACGCCTGATCGAGTACTTCCTCGGCCGCTTTACTCAAAAGGATTCCGGCGCGGAGCGCTCCGCCTCTGGCTTCGAGCTGCTCGATGCGCATGCCGGCATCTCACGCCGCGAGAGCACCAACCTGCACGAGCTGTATACGCGCGCGTGCGCGGGACGGCCGGTCAAGCTCGTGCGCCTGCAGAACCTCTTGTCCCAGATGCGAAGGATCCTCGAATGAGCGCTATCACCGAGCTCGAGGCTCGATTCCAGCAATCGCTGAGTTCCACCGTGGTCGGGCTGCAGGATCTGATCCGCGCCCTGCTGGTCGCTACCGTCGCCCGCGGGCACGTGCTGGTGCAGGGTGCGCCGGGCCTGGGCAAGACATTGCTCGGCAAGACGCTCGCGAGCAGCCTGGGTGGCCGCTTCACACGCGTGCAGGGCACCGCGGACTTGATGCCGGCCGATATCACCGGTGTGCACGTGTTCGATGAGTCGACCCGCAAGTTCGCGCTGCACCCGGGGCCGATATTCACCGACGTGCTGCTGGTCGATGAGATCAACCGAGCGGGCCCCAAGACCCAATCGGCACTGCTCGAGGCCATGGCCGAGCGTCAGGTGTCGATCGACCGAAGCACCTACCGGCTGCCCCCCTCGTTCCTCGTGATCGCCACCCAGAACCCGCATGAGTTCGAGGGCACCTATCCCCTGCCCGAGTCACAGCTCGACCGCTTCATGATGCGGGTCGACGTCGGATACCCGTCGGTGGAGAACGAGACTGCAGTCCTGAACCGCTATGGCACGATCGCCGCCACCGCCGACGTTGCCGAAGGCGCCGCGGCACCGGCCGTGCTCGCCCACGATGTGATCGAGGCAGCGCGGGGCGCCGCGGATCAGGTGCACGTATCGCCTGAAGTGGTCGGCTACGTGGTCGCGATCGCCAGGGCCTCGCGCGAGGACCCGCACATCGCGCTCGGGCTGTCCACGCGTGGCGCGATCGCGCTGCTGCGGGCGGCGCGCATCGTCGCGGGCCTGCGCGATTCGAGCTTCGTGACACCCGATGACGTGAAGTACGTGGCGCCCTGGGTGATCGCGCATCGCCTGGGGCTGTCACCCGATGCCATGCTCGAGCGGCGCAGCGACCACGCGCTGGTGCGCACGCTCCTCGAGCGGGTGCCCGTTCCGCGCTGACACGCTTCGCATGAGCCTGCGGCACAACGCGCTCGTCCTTGCGCTCCTGAGCGCCGTCCTCGCCATCCTGGGCGAGTGGAGCGGCAGCGCGACGCTTGCCCATCTGTGGGCCCTGCCGGCTGCGCTCCTGCTGCTGGGGCTTGCGCTCGAAGCGCTGCTGCTCAGCCGTTGCAGGCTAACACTTGCACTACGCGGGCCAGCACACTGGCCACTTGCACGCCAGCAGCCCGTCACATTCGCGTTCTCTCAGGAGGGGCGCCGTACGCTCTCCCTCCAGGTGGTCCTCACCGCGCCCGAGGAGTTCGCCGCACAACCACGAATCGAAACACTCGTCATCGATCATCGGGTTGAGACCGCACTGCAGCTCGAGGCCGCGCCACGACGTCTGGGCCGCTACCCCTGGTCAACCCCGCTCGTGCGAGTCGGAGGTGCGCTTCGCCTCGCCTGGTGGTCTCGCTCTGTCGAGGCAAGCCTGGTGACGACCGTCGTGCCTGACGTCGCCAGCCGCTTCGAACAGCGGCGCGCCGAACAAGCCGGCGGCTCGATCCTCAATCGCATCCGGGGTGCGGGCGCTGAGGTGCTGCAGCTGCGCGAGTACCGGCCCAGCGATCCGCTGCGCGCCGTCGACTGGAAAGCGAGCGCCCGGCGCGGACGTCTGATCAGCCGCGAGTTCTCCGAGGACCAGCACCTCGAGGTGGTCGTGGCGATCGATGCCGGGCGCGCGAGTGGGCTCGGCGCCGGAGAGGTCGATCGCTTGAGCTTGTATGCCACGGTTGCGGCGCGTCTGGCGCAGCGTGCGAGCGAGTTCGACGACGCCGTTGGCCTGCTGGTCTTTGCGGCACAACCGCTCGTCATGGTGGCGCCGGCGCGGGGCGACAGCGCCCTGTCACGCATGATCGAGCTGTTGTCGGCGTGCCGCGTGCAACCCAGTGAATCGAATCCGGTCGTCGCCGCCGCGCGCATCCGCTCGATGGTGCAGCGTCGCAGTCTGGTCGTGCTGTTGACGGATCTGGAGGACGCCTCTGCGGGCGAGCAGCTTGCCCGCGCGGTGCGCCTGCTCACGCCCAAGCATCTGCCGTTCATCGCGGCGTTGCAGAGCGCGCGCATCGCATCGTTGCCGGGCGCCAGGGTGCGTGATGCGCTCGGCGCCTATCGCGCGCTCGCGGCGCTCGAATACACGGATGCGCTGGAAGGCAACGTGCGCGCCCTGCGTGCGCTTGGCGCCGCTGCCATCATGGCGCGGCCCGAGGATCTGGATCGTGCCGTGCTGGAGGGATACCAGGAGTTTCGTGACCGACGGCGGATCTGAGCGCGCGCTGTGGCTCTTGCCGCCGCATCAGTTCATCCGATGATGTGGCAAGTCGTGGATCGGAAAGTCGCAGGAATCTCGGATGAATAAACGTTAATCCAGGTTTAATCAGGCGCCCACGAACCTGGATCTACGCTCTACAACCCCAGCGTGGCGGGAGATATATCCATGGGTACCCGACTCCAAATGCTCGTTCTGGGACTGAGCCTGGTCGCGAGCGCTTCGGCCGC
>Ga0335079_10000457_pt1 | contig 46647 bp, 38 predicted proteins | sample Lox_Sample_33_FD_206719 | JGI IMG/M metagenome (GOLD analysis project Ga0335079, IMG submission 206719) | Soil microbial communities from Loxahatchee National Wildlife Refuge, Florida, United States - Lox_Sample_3.3 | ecosystem: Environmental > Terrestrial > Soil > Wetlands | place: USA...
GGCAATTGTATCGGTACTGCATTAGCGCTCAGCCGTTTCTTCATCATATCAACAACACCCAGAAAGTCTGCTCCAGCGCGGTCCATCTTGTTGACAAAGGCAATACGAGGAACGCCATACTTGTCCGCCTGCCTCCAGACGGTCTCGGATTGTGGTTCGACACCTCCGACAGAACAAAAGAGCGCGACCGCGCCGTCGAGCACCCGAAGCGATCGTTCAACTTCAATCGTGAAATCGACGTGACCGGGGGTATCGATAATGTTGACACAGTGGTTGTTCCAGAAGCAAGTCGTGGCAGCGCTGGTTATCGTGATGCCCCGTTCCTTTTCCTGTTCCATCCAATCCATTGCCGCGGCCCCGTCGTGAACTTCGCCAATACGATGCAGCTTGCCCGTGAAGAAAAGAATTCTCTCCGTCGTTGTCGTCTTACCGGCATCGATATGCGCCATGATGCCGATATTTCTCGTTTTCTCTAATGAATACTCTCTAGGCATACGTTTTCCCGACCATCTCCAGACGCCACGGCCTCTCCATCACGGCATCTTACACGAATCAGTTTATGTTACCAGCGGAAATGGGCAAAGGCCTTGTTCGCCTCCGCCATCCTGTGGACATCGTCTTTCTTTTTTATTGCTCCACCTTCGCCCGCAAATGCTGCCATGAACTCCGAGGCCAGCTTCTGCGACATTGACTTCTCCGAGCGTTCTTTTGCGTTGGAGATTAACCAGCGGATAGCAAGAGCGGTTCGCCGCTCGGGGCGAACTTCTGTAGGGACTTGATAGGTAGCTCCACCAACTCGTCGCGCCTTTACCTCTATCAAGGGCGACACATTATCGACAGCTTTCTTGAACACGTCAAGCGGGTTGTTCTTGGACTTTTGTTCAATCATTGATAACGCATCGTACAATATTTTCCGGGCCAGATGCTTCTTTCCACGCTGCAAAATGCTATTAACGAATCTCGACACGAGAAGATCGTTGTATTTCGGATCCGGAGAGATTATTCTCTTTGAGGCTCTCTTCTTTCTCATGAGCTTTTATTTGGGCTTCTTTGCTCCGTATTTTGATCGTCCCTGCTTGCGGTCCTGAACACCCTGCGTGTCCAGCGAGCCGCGAATGATGTGATACCGAACGCCGGGAAGGTCTTTGACCCTTCCACCACGAATGAGCACAATGGAGTGTTCCTGCAGGTTGTGTCCCTCTCCCGGAATGTAAGCAGTGACTTCGATCCCGTTGGTCAATCTCACGCGTGCAACCTTTCGGAGCGCCGAATTCGGTTTCTTCGGGGTCGTCGTGTATACTCTGGTGCAAACTCCCCGTTTTTGAGGACTACTTTGCAATGCAGGAGACTTGCTTTTCCAGAGGACTCTTTCCCTGCTCTTCCGGACTACCTGATTAATCGTTGGCACTGACAGTGGACTCCGTTGCTGAAATTGGGAAATCTGATAAAAATTCAGGCTTTTAATATAGTATTTTTCCGTAAGAATGTCAACGCTTACGGGCCCCCTTTTCATCAGTTCACGCTGATATTCGCACCTTCTTTTTTACTTCCTTTGCCTTCGACGCATCCTCTTCAGCAATCGCTGACTCGACCGCTGTCTCTTCCACTCCAGAGCCGGTCACCACGACATCCCTGAATTTCTTTTGTCCCGTGCCTGCCGGAATGAGGTGCCCCATAATCACGTTCTCTTTCAGTCCAAGCAGATAGTCAAGTTTTGATTCGATCGCTGCATCCGTCAGGACCTTTGTTGTCTCCTGGAACGACGCTGCCGAAATCCAGCTGTCCGTTGTAAGCGAAGCCTGCGTAATCCCGAGAAGAATCGGTTCTGAAGTCGCCGCTTCCGCTTCTCGCGCCTCGATGATTTTTTTGGTCTTTTTCTTCAGGTCCGCATTCGTCTCCCGCAGGGCTTTCTTCGTGATGACCGATCCATTCTTCAATTTGGAATCGCCCTTGTTAACGATGATGATTTTGCCAACGAGGCTCTCGTTCTCATCTCGAAGTTTCGCTTTGTCGACGTGATCACCTTCCAGATACTTTGTATCGCCCGGATCTACAATGCGTACCTTTTGCATCATTTGACGAACAATAATTTCGATGTGTTTGTCATTGATTTTCACACCTTGCATCCTATATACTTCCTGGATCTCGTTCACCAGGTACTCCTGGACCGCCGTTGTGCCTTTGATCTTGAGGATGTCGTGCGGGTCGATTGCACCGGCCGATATCCTCTCGCCCGCGCGAATGAGATCGTTATCCTGGATCAACAAATGCCTGCCGAGCGGCACAAGGTAGGTCCTCTTGTCCTTCCCGTCGTGACTTTGGACAAACACCTCACGCGAACCCCGCTTCGGCTGACCAATGATGACCGTTCCATCAATTTCGCTGACTACTGAAAGATCACCGGGATGACGAGCTTCGAACAACTCTGTCACTCGCGGCAACCCCCCTGTGATGTCCCTCGTTTTGCCGATATCGCGGGGGATCTTCACGAGTGTCGCGCCCGCGTCAATTTCTTCACCATCGTCAACAATCAAGTGCGCGCGCGTCGGGATTGGATAGTTGGCCAGCTTCTGCCCTTTGGCGTTCACCACAGTCAACGCCGGTATGAGACTCTTTTCCTTGCTGTCAATGATCACTTTTTGAATGTGGCCTGTCTGTTCATCAGGCTCTTCGCGGTACGTTACGTTTTCTTTCAAATCGACGTATCGTACTGTTCCCTTGAATTCCGAGACGATGACGGCGTTGTACGGATCCCATTCGTAAATGAGTTCGCCTTTCGCCACTTTTGCGCCATCCCGAAGCATCAGGATTGCTCCATACGGCACGTCATACTTGGTGAGAACACGATTATCGTCATCGAGAATGTTGATGACGCCGCTGCGTCCCGAGACAATAGGACGCTTGTCTTCTCCGACAACATAATCGATAAACTTGATGCCGTCGTACTTTATCGTCCCGTCGAACTTTGAGATGATCTGAGACTGCGAAGCAATGAGGCTTGCGGTTCCGCCGGTATGGAACGTCCGAAGCGTAAGCTGCGTACCCGGTTCACCGATGGACTGTGCGGCAATGACGCCGACAGCGGTGCCGGCTTCTACCAGCACTCCGGTGGTCAGATCTCTTCCGTAACACTTTGCACAGATTCCGCGTCTCGATTCGCAGGTTAGCACGGAGCGGATCTCAACAGTCTCGATCGAGGTTTCCGTGATTCGTTGAGCCTTGTCTTCATCGATAATGTCACCCGACTCAACAATCATGTCTCCGGAGATCGGATCCACAACGTCGTGCACTGCGACACGACCCAATATTCGCTCTGACAGGGGCTCTTTAATATCTTCCCCTTCCTTCAATGCTCCGGTTACAACGCCTTGAATTGTTCCGCAATCAATTTCCGAGATTATCGCATCCTGAGCCACATCAATCAGACGCCTGGTCAGGTATCCAGCGTCTGCAGTTTTCAGCGCGGTGTCGGCAAGACCCTTCCGCGCTCCGTGCGTAGAGATAAAGTACTCCAGGATCGATAGACCTTCCCGGAAATTTGCAATGATCGGATTCTCGATGAGCTCACCCGTCGCACCGGACATGCTCTTCTGAGGCTTTGCCATCAGGCCACGCATTCCGGCAAGCTGTCGAACCTGCTCTTTTGAGCCCCGCGCACCGGAATCGACCATCATGTACAGCGAGTTGAATCCTTCCCTGTCGTGCTGCAACGCGTCAAACAGACGCTCGGCAATCCTGCTGGTGGCGCGCGTCCAAATGTCAATCACCTTATTATAGCGCTCGCCATTGGTGATGAATCCGCGATAGTACTGTGTCTCGACACCTTCCACGTCCTTCGTCGCCTTCGACACCATGTCCTGCTTCTCTTTCGGAATAATAACGTCCCCGACGGACACCGACAAACCTCCACGGGTCGCGTATGTGAACCCCAGTGTCTTGAGTTTATCGAGGAATTGAGCTGTCGTGAGGTTTCCACATCGCCGAAACACGGTTGCAATGATCTGGACAAGGCGCTTCTTGTTCAGGAGCTCGTTGATAAACGGAAGCTCGGTCGGAACAATTTGATTGAAGATGACTCTTCCCGTCGTCGTCTCAACCAGCGATCCCTCCACGCGAACTTTGATACGCGTGTGCAGAGCGATCATTCCCTGGTCAAAGGCAATGATTACTTCGCCCGGAGAAGAAAACACCATCCCTTCCCCCTTTTCACCGGACTTCGATTTGGTCAGATAGTAGCAGCCAAGGACCTGGTCTTGCGTGGGTGTGACGATGGGCGCACCGCTCGCGGGAGACAGGATATTGTGGCTCGAAAGCATAAGCATCCGGGCCTCTAATTGGGCTTCATACGACAATGGGACGTGAACCGCCATCTGGTCACCATCGAAGTCTGCGTTGAAGGCAGTACACACCATCGGATGGATTCGTATCGCCTTTCCTTCAACCAGAACAGGCTGAAAAGCCTGGATGCCGAGTCGGTGAAGTGTCGGAGCCCTATTCAATAATACAGGATGCCCATCGATGATGTGATCGAGAATGTCCCACACTTCCGGTCCCTTTTTGTCCACCATTTTCTTGGCGCTCTTGACAGTCTTTACGAGACCGCGTTCAATGAGTTTGCGAATGATCATCGGCTTGAAGAGTTCGACTGCCATATCTTTCGGCAAGCCGCACTCGTGAAGTCTTAATTCCGGGCCCACCACAATCACTGAACGTCCGGAATAATCCACACGCTTCCCCAACAAGTTTTGACGGAATCGACCCTGTTTGCCCTTCAACATATCTGACAGCGACTTCAACGCGCGGTTATTGTCGCTCCGGACAGCATTGACGCGACGGGAATTGTCAAACAGCGAATCGACTGCCTCCTGCAGCATTCTCTTTTCATTACGGAGAATAACCTCCGGGGCTTTGATTTCTATCAATCGTTTCAGACGGTTGTTCCTGATGATCACTCTCCGATACAGGTCATTCAAATCGGATGTTGCAAAACGACCGCCTTCCAACGGGACGAGGGGACGAAGCTCAGGCGGAATAACCGGGATGACGTCCAACACCATCCACTCGGGTTTGTTTGGAGCTTGATTGTCACTCTGTCGGAACGACTCGATAACACGCAACCGCTTCAATGCTTCTTGTTTTTTCTGTACAGAAGTCTCAGTCCGTACCTGTTCGCGCAGCTCGACTGCAAGCTCTTCTATCTTCACGCGACTGAGGAGGTCCTTAATTGCATCGCCGCCCATTTTGGCCACAAATTTCTTTGGGTCGATGTCTTCGAGGTCGAAATTCGATTCCGGCAGCGAGGAGAGTATTTCGAGGTACTGGTCTTCCGAAATGAGATCCAGCTTTTGCAGACCGGTCGTCCCGGGATTGACGACCACATATGATTCATAATAAATAATCTTTTCGAGCTCTTTCGCTGCGATGCCGAGCACGTAGCCGATCTTTGAAGGCATGGAGCGAAAGTACCAGATGTGGACAACGGGAACCGCGAGTCCAATATGTCCCTGGCGTTCTCTCCGGACGCTCTTCTGAGTAACTTCAACGCCACATCGGTCGCAGGTAATCCCTTTGTACCTTATTCGTTTGTACTTGCCGCAGTGACATTCCCAGTCCCTTGTGGGTCCAAAGATTTTCTCGCAAAACAGACCATCTTTTTCGGGGCGGAACGACCGGTAATTGATTGTCTCCGGTTTCGTGACCTCGCCGTGCGAGCGTGCGAGTATCATGTCCGGCGACGCGAGACTGATGGTAATCTTCGAGAAGCTCTTCCGAGCTGCTGCATCATTCATTGTAAATGGCATGCTACCTCCACATTTCGTGTGAATTGCTCATCCTGAGGATGAGCGTCGATTGATTGTTCACCTTCGGAACAAATCACTCAATTTTTACTTCCAATCCCAGTCCCTGGAGTTCTCGAACGAGGACATTAAACGATTCTGGGACGTTGGGTTCCGGCAAATTTTCGCCTTTGACGACAGCCTCATAGACTTTTGCGCGACCGACGACGTCATCGGACTTGACGGTAAGAATTTCCTGGAGCACGTGTGCGGCCCCATAGCCTTCCAATGCCCACACCTCCATCTCACCGAATCGCTGGCCGCCAAACTGGGCTTTGCCACCAAGCGGTTGTTGCGTAATCAGCGAATAAGGTCCAATTGAACGCGCGTGGATCTTATCATCTACCATATGTGAGAGCTTCATCATATAGAGAAAGCCGACGGTGACTTCCTGGTCAAAGGGTTCTCCCGTCCGGCCGTCGATAAGCACGGTTTTCGAATTCTGGCTCAGACCTGCCTGCTCCAGTTTCTCGGCCACTTGTTCCCAAGACGCACCATCAAATATCGGCGTCGAATATCGCTCCGAAAGCTCGTGCCCCGCCCATCCCAGTGCGACTTCAAACAGTTGACCGATGTTCATCCTTGAAGGAACACCAAGAGGATTGAGAATAATGTCCACGGGACGCCCGTTCGGCAGAAAAGGCATGTCTTCGACCGGCACAATGGTGGAAACAACACCTTTGTTACCGTGACGACCCGCCATTTTGTCGCCGACCGAAAGCTTGCGCTTCTTGGCAACGTAGACTTTGGCCAATTGGACAATGCCGGGAGCCAATTCATCACCGAGCTGAATCTTGTTCTTCTCGTGACGATACATTTCCTCGATCTCGCTCAGCTTCTGACGATAGTTTTCGTAAATCTTGACGATCGTGTTATTCTTGCGCTTGTCATCCACCCACTCCTGGTTATAATCCAGCTTGCCGAGATCCTCTGTCGTCTCGAACGTATCTTCCTTGAGTGCAGTGCCGCTCCGAATAATCATTAGTCCGTCGGTGTCACGGATACCGCCTGATTTTTCGCCGTTGAGCAACAGGTCGAGTTTCCGGCCGAGTTTCTCGTGCAGCTCTTTCAGATCTCTCTTCCGGGAACGCTCGAGAGCCTCGAGCAACCGCTTGTCTTCCTTTTTGCTCTCAGTATCTTTTTTCTTCCGGCTGAAGAGTTTTGTCGAAATCACGATCCCTCTCATCCCGGGAGGGGCCTTCAGAGAAGCATCCTTCACGTCTCCGGCTTTCTCTCCGAAAATAGCTTTCAACAGTTTCTCTTCCGGCGTGGGATCGGTTTCTCCTTTCGGAGTGATCTTGCCAATCAGGATATCGCCTTCGTTCACCTCGGCGCCGACGCGGATAATGCCATTCTCATCAAGGTCCTTCGTGGCCTCTTCACTTACGTTCGGAATCTCACGCGTGAGTTCTTCCTCTCCGCGCTTTGTATCACGGACTTGGAGTTCGAACTCCTCAACGTGGATCGACGTAAAAATGTCTTCCGCGACTATCCGTTCGCTCACAATAATTGCATCTTCGAAATTGTATCCGCGCCAAGGCATAAACGCTACAAGAATATTCCGACCCAGAGCGAGCTCGCCGTCATTCGTTGCACACCCGTCAGCAAGGACATCCCCTCTCTTAAAACGCTGGCCAGCTTTGACAACAGGCTTCTGATTGATGCACGTGTCCTGGTTCGTTCGCAGAAACTTCGTGAGATTGTATTCGACGCGTCTCTTGTCGTCGAAACTGATGATAGCCTCCGTGCTTGTCTCGTCAATGTCATAGTTCACGACGATCGTATCCGCTGAAACAGATTCGACCGCGCCGGCACGCTCAGCGGTGATCACCGTACGGGAATCCCGCGCAAGCTTCTCTTCCAAACCAGTTCCCACGATCGGAGCTACAGGCTGAAGCAACGGAACAGCCTGACGTTGCATGTTGGATCCCATCAAAGCACGGTTGGCGTCGTCGTGCTCCAGGAATGGGATAAGAGCAGCCGCGGCGCTTACAATCTGGTTCGGGGCCACGTCCATATACTGGATCTTATCAGGTTCTGCAAGGGGATAATCGCTTTGATACCGCGATTTTATTTTCTCCTCTTCAAAATGACCCTTGGCATCAAGAGGAGCGTTTGCCTGCGCAATCGTTACTTCATCTTCTTTCTCTGCGGTCAAGAACTCAATTTCTTCCTGAACCCTGCCGCCCTTTACTTTTCGATACGGGGTCTCGATAAAACCGAAGTCATTGATCCGGGCATGAATGCACAGTGAGGAAATGAGTCCGATATTCGGACCTTCGGGAGTTTCAATAGGACACAGACGCCCGTAGTGCGTGTAGTGTACGTCCCGGACTTCAAACCCTGCCCGTTCACGAGTCAGACCTCCAGGACCGAGCGCAGAAACACGCCGCTTGTGTGTCATCTCCGAAAGCGGATTGGTTTGGTCGAGGAATTGCGAAAGCTGGTTCGTGCCAAAGAAGGCATTGATGACACTCGTAATCGTACGAGCGTTGACAAGGTCTTGCGGCGTCGGAGATTCTGCATCTCTAATGTTCATCCGTTCCCTGATCGTCCGTGTCATCCGCGACAAGCCGATATTGAATTGCTGCGCCAGCTGTTCCCCGACCGTCCGGACCCGACGATTCCCAAGGTGGTCGATATCGTCCACCGCCTTTTTCCCTTGCTGCAACTCGATTAAATACTTGACGATCGCAACGATATCGTCCTTGGTCAGCACGGTGACGTTTTCGGCAGTGGCGAGACCAAGTTTCGAATTCATTCGATGACGCCCGACATCTCCAAGATCGTACCGTTTGGGATTGAAGAACAACCGATCGATGAGATTCTTTGCCGTATCGAGGTCGGGCGCTTCACCCGACCGGAGCTGCTGATAGATAGTCTCGAGAGCATCTTCTTCCGATCGCGCCACGTCTTTCATAATCGTGTTGGCGATGACGGATCCCTCTGCGACTGCATCTGTCTTGAGCAGACGGATCTTCCTGATCTCAGCTTTTTTGATTTGCTTGATGTGTTCTTCCGTCAGCTTTGCATCTTTGTTGATGAAAATCTCACCTGTTTTCCTGTCAAAGACATCGCTGCAGATCTTTCGCTCCAGGTAGTCTTTCAAATTGACCTTCTGAACATCTATTTCTTCGACGAGGTCGAACAAATCGAGGATCTCATCGTCCGAAGAATATCCAAGCGCACGCAAGAGCGTTGTGACGGGGAATTTCTTCTTTCGGTCGATGTACGCGTACATAACATTGTTGATGTCAGTCGCGAACTCAACCCACGATCCCCTGAACGGAATGATCCTGGCGGAATACATCATCGTGCCGTTCGGATGGATCGACTCGCCGAAAAAGACTCCCGGTGATCGATGCAGCTGGCTCACCACGACACGCTCCGCCCCGTTGATGATGAACGTGCCGCGATAGGTCATTGCCGGCAAATTGCCAAGGTAGACTTCCTGCTCAATCGAATCGGTGAACTCAGCGCTTCCCTCTTTCTTCGAGGACAGTCTAAGTTTCGCTTTCAACGGTACTGCGTACGTGAGGCCACGTTCCTGACACTCGACAACGGAGTATTTTGGTTTCTCGACGTAGTATTCAATGAATTCGAGCAGAAAATTCTCACGAGCATCGCTGATCGGGAAGTTCGTCTCGAAGACCTGCTGCAGTCCGATCTTCTTTCTTCGGTGAGGCGGAACGTCACTTTGGAGGAAGCTGTTAAATGAATCGATCTGGACGTTCAGTAAGTCTGGGGTCTCGATGACGGAAGGAATTCTCCCAAAGGAAATTCGACCGTTGGTCCCATTTGATTGGTTTTTCAAAGTACCCGCTCCTTACGAATAGAATGACATCTCTAAGATAGCACAAGCCGATGATTCAGATTCACGCTCTCTGCGGATGAATCATCGGCTTCGGTGCACAAAACCTGCTAACATTATAATTGAACAAATCTTTGACTGAATTGGTTCTCGTTGCTTGCGTTTGAACAACTACTTCAACTCTACTTGCGCGCCCGCTTCTTCGAGCTCTTTTTTCAACTTCTCCGCATCAGCTTTGGATAAACCTTCCTTGACAGCCTTCGGGGCACCGTCAACCAGGTCTTTCGCCTCTTTCAACCCCAACCCAGTCGCCGCACGCACAACCTTAATCACATTGATTTTCTGCGCTCCCGCGCTCTTCAACTCAACTGTAAATTCCGTTTTCTCCTCGGCAGGTGCTGCTGCGCCGCCGGCTGCGGGCATCGCTGCACCCATCATTACCGGGGCCGCCGCAGTGACTCCGAATTTGTCTTCAAGAGCTTTCTTCAACTCAACTGCTTCGAGCAGTGAGAGTTTTTCAATCTTCTCGACTATTTCCTGTACTGCCGACATTGTAATTCTCCTTGATAGTAAGTTTTCGTTTCAAATGTTCGTTTGGTTAAGCCGCCTGCCTCTTTTTCTCGACTGCATCGACAACGTTCACCAAATCCCGGAGGATTGCGCGCAGGACTCCGTGCACACCGACTATAGGCGATTGGAGACTCCCAAGAATACTCGCGATGATTTCTTTGCGCGACGGCATCTTGGCAATCAGTTCGAGCTTCGAACCATCATAGACTTGTCTCTCCAGCACGGCGGCCTTAAGAGAAAACTTTCCGGTCTTGTCCGAGAACTTCTTGATAATCCGAGCAGGAGCAGTCACATCGCCGTAAGTGAATGCTATGCCAGTGGGTCCAGACAGCTTGTCATACACAGCGTCATAACCACTCACTTGTTCCAGCGCTTTCCTCAGAAGAGTATTCTTGGCCACCGTGTACTCAATGCCGGCCTTCCTGAATTCACGTCGAAGGTCGGTTTCCTCCTCAACGGTGATCCTTGAAAAGTCTGCAAAATATACTGCGGCAGCCCGGGAAGCTTTGTCAGCAACTTCGGTAACAATGGCTTCCTTTTCGCTACGTTTCATGGATATCCTTTCAGTTCGAATCTGATGAGAAGCCCTCTCTCAACGAGGCATCAGAAACAGAAGAGTTTAGTATTGAGTGCGTAAAATCAAGACAGCCGAGGCGCCATGCCTCGCGAACACCTGCTCATTGATGAGCCGCCAATTCATTTTTGTCGATAGAAAGACCCGGACCCATCGTGGTCGATAGGAAAACGCTCTTCACATACTGACCTTTTGCAGTCGCAGGTTTCAACCGAACGATGGTGCTCAAGAAAGAGTGGATGTTCTCTACAAGTTTTTCATTTTCAAAGTTGGCCTTCCCCACCGTCGCCTGGACAATCCCGGCTTTCTCAGCACGAAATTCTATTTTCCCAGCCTTCACTTCTTTTACAGCTTTCCCGACATCTGGAGTTACCGTGCCGCTTTTTGGATTGGGCATCAACCCGCGAGGACCAAGGATTTTGCCGAGTTTTCCGAGCTCGCCCATTACATCCGGCGTGGCAATGATAACGTCAACGTCGGCCCATCCACCTTTGATTTTTTCAAGATAGTCCTGGAACCCAACGTGATCGGCCCCTGCCGCTTTCGCTTCGTCATCTTTCGGCGGTTTCGCAATCACAAGCACTCGCACTGCTTTGCCGATACCGTGTGGAAGGGCGACCGTGCCACGCAAGGCCTGGTCAGCCTTCTTTGGATCGATACCGAGTCTGACGGCGATGTCAACAGATTCGCTGAACTTCGCGCTTGCCGTTTCTTTCACTTTGGCGACGGCCTCGGCAATCGTGTAGTTCTTCTTGTCCACTTTCTTCAACAACGCCTTGAATCGTTTGCTGTATTTTTTCATGACTGCTAGTACTCCACTATTGAATCACTCTTCGACGGTTATGCCCATGCTGCGGGCAGTTCCTGCCACCATACTCATGGCTGCATCAACACTTGCAGCGTTCAGATCGACCATCTTCATCTCAGCAATCTCCCGCACCTGTTTCTTGGAGACCTTGCCGACTTTGTTTCTGTTCGGCTCCCCGGACCCCTTTTCGAGTTTCACGGCCCTCAGAAGAAGGACCGCTGCCGGCGGCGTCTTGGTAATAAAGGTGAACGACTTATCGCTGAAGACCGTTATCACGACCGGAATGATCAACCCGGCCTGGTCTTTGGTCTTCGCGTTGAACTGTTTACAGAACTCCATAATATTCACACCCTTTTGACCCAGAGCTGGACCGACGGGTGGAGCGGGGTTCGCCGCGCCTGCGGGAATCTGGAGTTTAATAAATCCTACCACTTTCTTTGCCATTATCGATTTACCTCTCTCAAAGGAGTCTGATACGATTACTTTTCTAACTCAACCTGGGAAAAATCAAGTTCGACAGGAGTCTTTCTCCCGAAAATGCTCACCATGACTTTCACTTTCAGCTTCTCTGCGTTGACTTCCTGGACAAACCCATTGAAATTATTGAATGGACCATCTGTAACCTTGATGGCATCGCCTACGCGAAACGGGATCTCAACAAATTCAACGTCTTCACTCTTTTCCAATTTTCCGATCAGCCTTCGAACTTCATCTGGCTGCAAAGGAGCGGGATTGTTCTTATCGGGAACGAACCCAAGGACAGAAGGGGTCTCAAGAATGAGATGAGTGGTTTCTTTATCCAGGACTGCTTCCACGAGAACGTAGCCGGGGAAGAAGTTCTTCACTCTTGCCTTCTTCTTGCCATCCTTGACCTCAATAACCTTCTCAGACGGTATCATCACCGTGGAGATCCGTTCTCCCAGATTGAGTCGCGCAACCTCGGTCTCTACGAACGCCTTGACTTTTGCCTCGTGTCCAGAGTATGTTCGAACCACATACCAGCGTTTGTTCAAGTTCTGTCCTTGTCAAATGTTACAAAATAGCCTGGAGCGCCTTGCTGACAACGAAGTCGACACCCCAGGTGAACACGGCGATGAGAATACAAACCAGAATCACCACCTTCGTGGATTCAAAGAGTTCGTCGCGAGTCGGCCACGTAACCTTTTCCATTTCTTTGACCGCATCCTGAAAAAACGCGATGAGTTTTTCTTTCATGATTTTACCATTGTTCAGTCAATCGTGTCGAGTCAGCAAAGTGCACGTCAGGAGGGACTCGAACCCCCAACCGGCGGTTTTGGAGACCGCTACTCTACCAATTGAGCTACTGACGTATGAAACAAAGAAGGGATTGCCAGCTACTTGGTTTCCTTGTGCGGCGTTCGTTTGTTGCACCAGGGGCAGTATTTCCTGTATTCCACCCGCCCCGTTTGCTTCTTCTTGTTCTTAGTCGTTGAATAGTTGCGCCGCTTGCAATTGGAACATTCAAGCGTGATGATGTCTCTCACCGTCCATACTCCTTAATTGTCTTATCCGTCGTGCGAACTCTTTGAGCTTGCGACCGGGATTGAACCGGTGACCTCGTCCTTACCAAGGACGTGCTCTACCAACTGAGCTACGCAAGCGATCTGCCTGACGACTTGGAGCGGGAGACGGGACTCGAACCCGCGACCAACAGCTTGGAAGGCTGTGACTCTACCAACTGAGTTACTCCCGCACATCGTATCACACGGATCGTCTTACGTTTGCTGTCCCCTCCAACCTTCCTACTGGTGGGTAGGGGAGGATTCGAACCTCCGAAGGCATGAGCCGTCAGATTTACAGTCTGATGCGTTTGACCGCTTCGCTACCTACCCGTGATTGCGTGCTCCGCCTTCCCAACCTGCCTCTTGTTCGCTTCCCGGTCGAGCTGGCGATGGGATTCGAACCCGCGACCTGCTGATTACAAATCAGCTGCTCTACCAGCTGAGCTACGCCAGCGATGAGACATAAGATCACCTTCGGGCCCATCTTTTGCCATCTCGCGAGCGAATGAAGGATCGCCCCAAGCGATCAGCAAAATGCGTGTCCGATTACACTTCAGAGATTATAAATATAGAATATTTTCCCTCATAGTCAACGCGATTTCCCCTTTTTTTGCAGGAATCGCGTCTCGCACTCTATCCGGCTCTCCGCGAAAGCTGTGTTTTGAGATTCACAGCGGGCAAGTAAGTGGGATCAACGTTCAAGGCATTCTGAAGATATACCATTGCTTCGGTCGGACGCTTATGACTCAGCAACCAATATGAATGCAGCGTATACATTGAAGCATAATAGCGTCTCAGATCAGACGTGACGTAGTTCTCAAAAGTTCCTTGTTTGAACGCTCCAGTGATCGGTTTCCAGTCTCCACTATCCCCCTTCCGCACCAGCCGCACAAGGAGGCCCTGAGGAACTCCGTCGAATTTCTGCAAAAATTGCACGGTGACTCTTGAATCCACATAGACAGGATGGTGAAGGATCGATTTTGCCACCAGATCTTCCAGGAGGTCATCCCACGTACCCTTGATCGTTGCGAACGCGTAAGGTTCGCCGTTTTCAAACTTGGTCAACTCCGTCAAGAATGCACTCACTTTTTCCTGCGAACTATCCAGTATTCCCGGATGCTCGCGCTCAAGTTGAAGAAAGTACCAGGTACGATTTTGGAGCAATTCCGCATCGATAAGGATGATATCCGGTCGTTCGTTCCGAACCAGCTGAAAGTAGTACGCTGGTGACACGAAATAATCCCAGAGAGACGTGAAGACAACGGCGTGCGATTCCAGTTGTCCAAAGACAGTGTGGACAAATTCCGTCGCCTGGTAGTTATCCGATTGATCCACATCACTGCGATTGTCGACCACTTGTATGATCGGAAGCGAAATGAGGATGCCAAGAGTGACAGAAGTAGAGAATCTCAACTTGCGATTGCGACTCCACTCCAACACGCGCTTGAGGGCAGTTCCGATAACGCAGCCGCACGCAAGATACGCGAGAATGAAATAAGGGTCTATTTCGTGAATGTCAAAATTGACAGCATAGGCAACGCAAGCCAGAAACAACAAGATCAGAAATACCAGGAGACGAATCGATCGGGACAAGGTTTCGATCAATCCAACAACAATGAATGCAACGACCGGCCAGCAATATTCATTCGGGAAATTCGTGAGGAAATAATGCAGTTGTTTCGATACTACGTCACCACCGGCGAACATCCACGTTTGATACTGCTTGCCCGTAACGTGCCACCAAAATCGTTCCAGCGTAACAGGGTGACCCCAGTCCAACAAAGTTCCGCTTATCGATCGGATTGGCAAATAGGCGTACACAGACAAGCCAAGGAAAAAGAACGGAGTAAGTGCGACAAGGATCTGCCACGACTTCTTGTTAAAACCTACTGAAACGAAGTAGAGGTAGAAAAAGCCCGGCGCCAACAGGACCGTTGTCATGTGGTTTGCAAAGCTAAGACCCAAGAGGAATGAAAACAGGAACAGACGACGCGACAATATTTCCGGATCTGACAATTGTTCTTCGATGCCAGAAATGAAGTAAGACATCGTAAGAATTATGAGGAATGCGTGCAACGCGTAGACTTCAATTTCTACGGACTGACTCCAGATGGTCGATGAGAACCCTACGATGAGTGCCGTGATGGAGGCCGCGATGATCGGAAGCCAATGTTCATCCTCACGATTTGCCACGACTTTGTATCTGAAGACTCTTGGTGAACGATACAGCGTAAGGACAAGCCTGAAGAAGAAGATGACGGCGAGAGCGGTGAGCAAACTCCCGAGTAGATTCAAGCGGACGATTTCCTGGCTGCTGACGGGCAACAATACCGCGAGCCGTCCGATGAGTGTCCAGAGGGGGTACCCGGTTGGGTGGGCAATACCGAGCGTTGTGGCAACCGACGCCAATTCTCCGCTATCCGTAAAGGATACCGTCGGACACATCGTTGTTTGATAAACAATGAACACAATCAGAGCGATGGCGCCCGCAATGACATTCTCGTTCCGGACACGCGCGGCAGGCTTCGCCGTCATCGATCGATGCTCCTGAATACTTTTTCCATCAACAATCTATTTTCACTCCTGACCTGCTTGATCTTCTCTTTTAGTTTGCTGGCCGAGCGCTTGTTAACGCTTGCCGCAATCGCCTGCAACGTGATATCGTCCTGCGGCAGGACAAATTGATTCGACTCTGAATTGAGGCGGATCGCAAGTTCAAGGCTCCTGAGGAATGTATAATTGCGCTTGAGCATTGCGACCTCCCGCTTCGTCATGAAATCGTGCATGCAACGATGGTCGATCGCGTCAAAAGAATTTCCGACGGGGATACGTCCTTTCACAGAAATGTACTTTAACTGGACTGCCTGAATGATGAACTCGAGATCGACAAGTCCACCCTTCCCTACTTTGAGATCCGTCTGTCGTGTTTTCTCGGCAGTTCGTTCACGTTCCATCCTGGCTTTCATTGCCATCATCTGTCTTGGCCAGGCTTTCATTGCGGCGACACCTGCGAGAACAGTGTCCCGCAGAGCACTGAATCTGCTGCCAGAAGCATTTTCACCGAAGATGATCCTGGCTTTCAGTAAAGCCTGCTTTTCCCAGAGCTCAGCTCGTTTGTGGAGGTACTGTTCGTAGTAAAGAATGTCAGTCATCAGCGGAGCGTTCTTTCCCTCTGGCCGCAACCGGAAATCGACGTCGTACACGTGCCCGCTTTCGGTCGAGAACGACCGCACAAATTCGATCGCCGATTTCTCCAGGGCATCGCGCGAGTCCGAACTTCCGGAGGACTGAAAGAGAATCATGAAGTCCAGGTCCGATCCGGGGAGTAATTCTTCACCGCCGTATTTCCCTAGGGCAACGAAGCACAATTTTCCCCGGGATTCGGGAAACCGGTCAAGGAGATCGTTGATGACCGAGTGAACCACCGTGTCAGCAATCCTGGCGAACACGCGGGCCGCTGTTGCGATGGGAATTGCATCCGCGAAATAGCCAACGACAACCTTGCTTTCATTGAAAGAACGGAACCGAACCGGATCATCCTTGAGAAGAAATTGCCATTCCACTCCGGGTTCGAAAAATTCCTGCGTCCTTCCCAGCAAAGATTCGAACAACAACGGTTCGCGCGCCAACTCAATCGTGAGACGCTTGCTGCGCGCGCACACGTTCAGGATCAGTTCAAACATTCTTTCATTCGCCATCACCTGATCAAGTGTTCGTTTCAATGGTTGTGCTGAAGAAAGGAGGAGAAAATTCATCAGCCCATAGTCGGGAGCGCCGGTTGTCCGAAGATTCCGTAGCAGGCTTCCGAGTGCATCGGGCTGATCGAAGCGGGCCGAGGCTTTGCGCAATTGCTGGATCAATGCAACCGCCCGCTTCGCGTCCACAAATCCATGCCGCGCGACCATAGCCTTAAGTTCCTGTAACGAGAATCCCTTTTGTACGCGATGCATACCGTCGAGGCCCTTTGAAACCGAAAAAACAGATTCATAGATCTTTCGTACCTGTTTCTGAGTCCGAAGAAGCTCTTTCTCGAATGCCGAGGATGATTTGAATCCAAGCCTTCTTCCCAAGAGTCGAAGTTCCTCCGGGTTGTCGGGCAATTCGTGCGTTTGAATGCCGTGGAGAAGCTGGAGACGATGTTCGACCTGTCTCAGGAAAATGTAGCTGTTCTGAAGTTGCTTGCCTTCCATCCGTGTAAGCAACGATGACCGTTGCAGCTTCTCAATAGCCTTCAACGTGTTGGATTCTCTCCAATGTTGACCTATCGTTGGTTGCAACAACTGAAGAGCCTGAACTATAAACTCCACATCGCGAATTCCCCCTTTGGAAAGCTTCACGTTGGTCTCACCCGGAAGGCCGGCCTCTATTCTTTTCTTGATCGAAAGAATTTCCTCACGAGGATCGTGAAGCACGGTCGATGGGTAAACGAACGGACGAAGATCATTCAGAAACTGTTCGCCGACTTCTTTGTTTCCCGCGATGATTCTCGCCTTGAGGAGCATTTGCCGTTCCCAGAGCTCGCCGCGTGACTCGTAGTACCGCAGGTACCCTTCGCGGGACATTGCGAGGGGACCCGATGAACCGTCAGGGCGCAGGCGCATATCAATCCGATAGAGTTGCCCCTCGTCCGTGCGTTCGCTGAGTCGCCGAACAACAAACTCCGCAATTCGACAATAGTATTCGTGGTATGAATTGACTCGTTCCGTATTGAACTCGAGATCTGCATCGGCGTCGTACACAAACATGAGGTCGATATCAGAGCTGAAATTGAGTTCACCTCCCCCTAATTTTCCTAGGCCGACTACACAGAACGTCGATTTGGTTTCGCTTCCAAGACGGCGATTAAGATCTTCAAGTGCTATCCGGACTGCAGCATCCACAATAGAATCTGCGAGCCACGACAGCTCGGCGGTAATCATTGCGAATTCTGCTTCCTTCAGAATATCTCTCGCACTTATTTTCAGGATCTCTCGTCGCTGAAACCGTTTTAAGGCATCAAACTTCTTGTCGGTTCCCTCGAAAGGAGCGATTGCACTCAAAGCATCTCGAAGGTAGTCTTCCGGGGTCGCAGGTCTCGTAAGAACATTCGTTCCGGTCAACCAGTGAAAAAGCTCCGGGCTACGAACCAAGATATCCGAAAGGTATTGCGAATGACTGAAGAGCGTCAATGCTATATTCAGGAGCACCGGGTGGTCGGAAAAATTCCTGAGCAAGGAAGAAGTGAACCCGGATCCTATAAACCTGAGGAAATTGTTGAACGCCCTCTCCGGATCAGGCGTCGCACGCAACTCTTTCCTGAACGACGGCAGGAATTGTGACGGAGGGATCCCCGCCGAGACCACTTCCGCCTCAAGAGATCGAAGCCTCGCTTCCTTCTCTGAGGTTGTGATTTGAACTCCCTGCCTGGAAAGTGACATCATACATCTTCAAAGTACCGAAAAAGCGGTACAATTTCACTTGTCGCCGATGCCTTTGCATTGCTTCAAACCGAGGTGGAAGGATCTGTCGTACTCCTCACCCGTTACTGGATCAGGACGGTTGCTTTCATGAAGTCATCTTGCTTATCACCAAGTCAAATTCTATATTTCCTCACATTTTTCACCTGACCAATTTTTCTCCAGGTTTTTTTATGACGAAACTTATTGCATTGTACAAGACTCCAAACGACCCTGCAGCGTTTGATTCTCACTACGAGAATGTGCACACGCCGCTCGTAAGAAAAATTCCCGGCCTCAGAAAACTCGAAGTGGCGAGGATCACGGGAGCGCCGATCGGCGAACCACAACACTATCTTATCGCAGAAATGTATTTCGATAATCAAGACAGCATGCAACGATCCCTCTCATCACCGGAAGGCAAAGCGACGGCGCGCGATCTCGCGGTCTTTGCCGGTACCATCGTCACCATGTTCTATGCGGAAGTGAAGGAAGCCTGACGACCACGGGCACTGCAGACACCATGTCAAAATACTCCGGCAAATCGAACAAGCAGTTACGATTCACCAGCATCCTGTACGATAAAAAGGACTGGGTGGCGACAGTCACCATCAACCGACCGAAGGTCCATAATTGTCTCAACCTCGAGACGCTGCGGGAGCTCGGAACGGCATTCGAGGATGCTTCGTGGGACGACGGCGTGGCTGTGGTGGTCCTCACAGGCGCCGGTGACAAAGCATTCTGCACGGGGGCAGATATCAAGGAGTGGAAGGAGGATTTTCTCGGACGGCCTCACGACTTCTATAAGTGGATGGGCGTCTTCATTGAAACATTCGAAAGACTTCGAAACATCGGTAAGCCGACGATTGCCCGCCTGAACGGTATGGTCGTGGGTGGTGGAAATGAGCTTCAAATGTCGTGCGACCTGGCGATCGCCGCAGACGATGTGATCATTCGTCATGTCGGCACAGAGCGAGGGAGCGTGCCATCGGCAGGAGCATCACAGTGGCTCCCCATTACCGTGGGAGATCGTCGAGCGCGTGAAATCCTGTTCCTCTGCGAGCCCATTCGCGCTGCGAAAGCGAAAGAATGGGGACTCATCAACGAAGTTGTGCCGCGGAACGAGCTTGACGAAGCTGTCCGTCGAATGTGCAGGAAACTCGTGAACAAACTCCCGGAATGCACGAGGTTCACGAAGCAACAACTGAATTTCTGGCGTGATTTTTCGTGGGGTTTGACCATTGGCAGCGTGCGGGACTGGCTCACCGTTCACACGTCTGCTCCGGAGATTATAGAAGGAATCACAGCCTTTGCAGAAAAACGACCTATCAACTATCAGAAGATACGGAGGATGACCGGGTCGGCGGAGCATCACGGGAAACGTGTAAGAACAAGATCACGCCGAACAAGGCGATAATTGCGTGCGCCGTTCAAGTTGCTGATCTCAAGATGCCCAGAACCTGGATCACGACCATGAATTACAAGAATGTCATCGTCACGAGAGAAGCCGGATTCGCAATCATTCAGCTTAACCGTCCGGAAGTCCTGAATGCTATCAATGTACAGCTCATGACAGAACTCGTTGATGCACTCGAAGGACTTGACAAAGACGACGAAGTACGCTGCATGATCTTGACGGGTAGTGAAAAAGCATTCGCAGCAGGCGCCGACATTAAAGAGATGGCAGATGCCCCTCCAATGGAAATGCTGAAGCGCGACCAATTCGCACGATGGGACAAGATTCGGAAGATCAAAAAACCGATTATCGCAGCGGTGAGCGGTTTTGCCCTTGGAGGCGGTTGCGAACTTGCGATGACGTGCGACATGATCATCGCCTCAGAAACGGCACGCTTTGGACAACCCGAGATCAACATCGGTGTAATGCCCGGGGCCGGCGGGACGCAGCGACTCACGCGAGCGGTTGGAAAAGCCAAAGCGATGGAGATCGTCCTGACCGGGAAACAATTCACTGCAGACGAAGCCAAAGAATGGGGCCTGGTGAACAAAGTGGTTCCCGTGGAGTACGTTCTTCAGGAAGCGAAGGATCTCGCAAGGCAAGTCGCAGACAAACCGCCCGTTGCAGTGAGGCTTGCCAAGGAGGCCGTTCTCAAATCCTTCGACACAACGATGGAAGGGGGGCTCGAGTTCGAGCGGAAGAATTTCTACCTCCTGTTCGCAAGTGATGACCAAAAGGAGGGCATGAATGCCTTCGTCGAAAAAAGGAAACCCGAGTGGAAGGGGAAGTAGTGGCGACCCCGTTTGAAACCATCCTGTATTCAGTTTCTAACGGCATTTGCAGCATCGTTCTCAATCGACCCGAGGTGTACAACGCGCTCAATGAGTTAATGAAGAAAGAGATCAACGATGCACTGAAGCAGGCGGAAAAGGATGAATCGGTGCGTTGTCTGGTCATCCGGGGGGCCGGAGACAAAGCATTCTGTACCGGACAAGATTTGAAAGAGCACTCCGGAAATGCAACACGACGCTCCTTGAAGGAATCCCTTGAGAAGAGTTACAATCCGATGATCCGTAAAATGCGGACGATGGAAAAACCGATCGTGGGGATGATCAACGGGGTAGCTGCCGGAGCCGGATTGAGCCTGGCACTTGCGTGTGATTATCGCATCATGGCAGACACTGCGAAGCTCATTGAAGTATTCATCCGAATCGGACTCGTGCCGGACTCAGGCTCACACTGGTTCCTTCCGAGGCTGGTCGGAATGGCAAGAGCGTTCGAGTATTCCGCGCTCGGAGACGATATCACGGCCGTAGAGGCAGAGAGAGTTGGGTTGGTGAACAAAGTGGTTCCGTTCTCTGAGTTGGAAACAGCGACGATGAAGATTGCCGATCGTCTCGCAAAGGCACCGACGAAAGCGATCGGTCTGATCAAGCGGACACTCAACAAGGCTCTCACCTCAGATCTAGACACCCTCCTCCAGTATGAAGCGACGATGCAGGAAATCGCTTCGCTGACCGATGATCACAAGGAAGGTATGCGTTCGTTCCTCGAAAAACGCTCCCCTGAATTCAAAGGCAAATAAGACAAACGCCCACCATCGAGCCTCGACGGCAATTGGTTGTTTTTTCACCTCATTTTAGGTATGTTTTCCACGGAATTATTCTCCACGCCACTCCAACTTAAATCAAACGCGCGATGTTCAAACACGTTGGCATAATTGGCGCAGGCACGATGGGATCGGGAATTGCCCAAGCCGTCGCACTCTCCAGGATCGATGTCTCACTGTATGATGTGAACGACACACTCCTGCGCCAGGGAGTCGAACGAATCCGTGGCGATATGCGGAGGGGAATCCAAAAAGGGAAGCTGACGCAGGAACAGATGACCGAGGCTGTGGAGCGAATTCGATTGCGATCGAGTCTCTCAGATTTCGGAACCTGCGACCTCATTATTGAGGCGGTGATTGAAGACCTGAGGGTGAAAAAGGACCTTTTCCGGCACCTCGAACAAAGTTGCAAGCCCACTACGATTCTTGCATCAAACACCTCTTCCCTCTCTATTTCAGCAATTGCTACAGGATCAAGCAAACGAGACCGCGTCATCGGACTCCATTTCTTCAACCCTGCGAATATCATGAAGCTGGTCGAAGTCGTCCGCGGACAACAGACAAGCGACGTGGTCCTCAATTCCGCTCTGGACTTCGTCAAGCATCTAGGCAAGACTCCTGTGGTCGTCAAGGACATCCCGGGATTCATCGTCAACCGTGTCGCGCGACCATTTTATGGCGAAGCATTGCGCATCCTCGGGGAGAACATCGCTACCGTCGAACAAATCGACAGTATCTGCAAATCGATCGGCGGATTTCCGTTGGGTCCCTTTGAGCTGATGGATCTCGTCGGCGTCGACGTCAACCTGATGGTGACGCAATCGATGTACGAGCAATACGGAGGCGAGCCACGCTACCGGCCGCACCCGATCCAGAAACGAATGGTCGATTCGGGATTGTTGGGGAAGAAAACCCAGCACGGATTCTACGCATACGAAGACAAGATTTGATGAAAACGAAAAAGACCCAGACAGCTCAGGAGCAATCAAAACACAAGACCTCGCAGGTGCACATCATCGGCGAGTCACCGATGGTGGAAGAGTACGCCGAGCTCTGTGCCTCCAAAGGATATCGCGTCACTGTTGCGTGGAACGAACCGCCGGCGACCGGACAAAAAACGAACTCCATCCGAAAGTCGAATGTGATACCGGCAGACACAGCGGTCGGGATCGAGTTAACGAATATCGATCTATCACAGAAACGAAAAAACCTGGAAAAGCTCGACAAGGCCCTCCCTGCGACGGCCGCGATCCTGACATCCTCCGTGAACGTCTCGGCTACAGAGCAAAACTCGTGGGTAATAATGAAACACCGGCTTGTTGGAATAGCGGCCCTCCCAACATTCATCGAAAAGCAGCGTGTGGAGGTCGCGCCTACGGTGTTTTCTCCGGCTGAAACTCTTGAGGTTGTCAGAAGGTTCTATTCTTCGCTTGGCAAGGAAATCGAGTTGGTCCAGGATAGGGTTGGGATGGTTCTTCCGAGGATTCTCTGCCAAATCATCAACGAGTCGATCTTTGCAGTGTCCGATGATATCGCGATCCCGAAGGATATTGACACCGCGATGAAACTCGGAGCCAATTATCCCTACGGACCTGTCGAATGGGCTGAAAGAATCGGCGTTAACCAGGTGTGTGCCGTCCTGCTCGCACTTCAGAAGGATTTGAACGAAGACCGGTACCGTGTGGCGCCACTCTTGAAACAAATGTCGATCGCCGGCGAGTGGTGGAAATCCCAATAAACGAGTCGCATAATCACAAATTCAGGAGCAACATCATGAATCAATTCTTTGGAAAGATCAGTCTGACTGCAATGATGCTGACACTCATCGCGCTTGTTCTCGCGGCGTCTCCATCGCTGGTTCGCGCGCAATCATTCGAAGGGGTCATTGAGTTTACGGTCACGGGCGAACGGGGCACGATGCCGATGACGTATATGATGAAAGGAGACAACGTTCGCGTTGAAATGGAGGGACGGCCGGGGATGAAAGCGGACTTTCTCATCGATACCAAGGAAAACAAATCGTACATGCTCATGGAGCAGATGAAAATGTACATGGAACTTCCTGCCCCTCCCCCGCCAGATTCAAGCGCACCCAAACCGGAAATCACGAAAACAGGAAAGACGCAGAAGATCCTCGGTTACGATTGCGAGGAGTTCCTCATCAAAGACGGTGACCGGAACTCGGAAGTGTGGATAACAAAGGATCTGGGGCCATTTCAGTTGTTCAAAATGGGTGGCCGCCAGGGACAAAACAATGTGGAAGCGTGGCAAAAAATGGTCGGAAGCGAAGGTGGATTTCCACTCCTTGCTACCACGAAGGAAGGAGACACGGAAATATCGAAAATGGTCGCAACGAACGTGGAAAAGAAATCGCTCGACGACAGTCTTTTCAAGATTCCCGAGGGCTACAAACAGTTTGACAGCTCGATGATGAGAAGACCGCGACAATAAGGTTCGCTCTTCATCGGACTCAATAACAAGGGGCCACAATGAAAATCTCTGCTGTTGTCTTCCTCGTACTATCCGTAGTTCTTTCAGAGAACTCCAAAACTCAACCGAAGTTGGCGATTGACAGCCTGACTATTGACCTCGGCACGATCTACAGCGGTGCGACGAAGACCGGAACGATCACACTCAGGAATATAGGCAACCAGCCGTTAAAGATCCTGAACGTACAACCTTCCTGTGGCTGCACGACGGTACGTCGGCCGAAAGAAGTACTCCAACCGAACGAAAGCGATGCTGTGGAGGTCTCTTTCAATTCCGCGCTCTATCGGGGACCTGTCGAGAAGTATGTGAATATTGAGACGAATGACCCCTTGTCTCAGTATATCGCGGTGAAACTCATAGCTGATGTGAAAGAGGAGCTTAGCCCGACGTCGAGCTCCTACTCCATCTGGCTCGGCAACATCGACGTTGGAAAGAAGATCCAGCAGGCATTCAGGTTCACAAACAACTCCCGCAGTGTGCTCGTCATCAGGGGCATAACCAGCTCTTCCAAGCAGATTGCTGCACATTCAGACCAAAAACAAGTCCGTCCTGCCGACACGCTGACGGTGGTGCTCACTGCTCTCGCGGACAAGGTAGGCTACAACGCCGGCACGTTAAGTATCCTCACGGACAGCAAGAATCAGCCGACAGTCGAACTGAGAGTCTATTATATCGGCCAGAAGGAAGGACGGTGATGTATAAACAGGCGACGCGGGAATCTGTCTTGATCGTTTGCGCCGCCGTCGTGCTTGGGTTCTCGTACACGCTCTTTGCGGGGAAAGGGTTTTTCGGAAGCTCGAAGACGACGGGCATCGCGCCTTCTCACGGGGCGGGGCCCGCTCCGACTCCTATCAGCCTCACCGAAGCCAGGACACTGTTTGAGACAGGCGGGGCCATCTTTGTCGACTCACGGCACCATTTTGATTTCCGACGCGGCCACATCAGGTCTGCCGTGAACATTCCACTTGCCAATTTTGAATCTGCACAAAAGACTGTCGCAGCCCTTCCCCGGGACAAAGTCATCATCGTCTATTGCGACGGAAGCGAATGTAATTCGAGCATCGAGCTCGCAGCCAAATTGTACGAACAGGGTTTCGGCGGTGTACGCTTTTTTTGGGGGGGCTGGCAGGACTGGGTTTCCAACAAACTCCCGACCGAATCAAGTCAATAATGAAGTCTTTTCTCTCAAACGAATATGTCGTTCTTGCACTCCGACTCGTGCTCGGACTGACGTTTCTCTTCGCAAGCATCGACAAAATTGCCGATCCCTCTGCATTTTCCGGTGCAATTTCGAACTACAAACTCATTTCCGGTCCTTTTGCTCTGGCGGTCGCCACGGTATTGCCCTGGGCCGAGCTGCTTTGCGCCCTTTCAGTTTTGTCGGGACTCTATTTTCGAGGAGGGGCGCTTTTGCTTTGTTTCATGCTCAGCCTGTTCACGCTTGCCGTACTCAGCGGGTTGATTCGCGGACTCGATATCTCGTGCGGTTGTTTTACACTCGATCCGGACGTCCATATCATTGGCTGGCAGAAAGTGCTTGAAAACGTTGGGCTCATCCTGGTGAGCGTTATGCTCTTCTACTCACGAAGCACAAGATTTTATCTGAGGGTCAATACTCCGTGACTGCTTTTGACAATCGCAAGACTCTTCGCCGGTTCGGTTTAGGACACAGACTCGCAATTTCTTCCCGCACGATATGAACGTTCAGAAGGGTAGAAACGCCGTCATTGTCGACGCTCTGCGTACGCCGGTGGGTAAGTACGGCGGGCTGCTCAAGGACGTGCGACCCGATGATTTGAGCGCGCTCGTTCTGAAGAAACTAGTGGAGCGCACAAGGCTTGATCCAGTGCTTGTCGAGGACGTCATGTGGGGATGCGCGAATCAGGCCGGCGAAGACAACAGGAACGTCGGCCGCATGGCGAGCCTGCTTGCAGGGTTTCCGCACAGCGTACCGGCCGTCACGATCAACCGTCTGTGCGGCTCGAGTCTCGACGCAATCAATCTTGCGGCACGCGCACTTTGGTCCGGTGATTATGATATTGTAATAGCCGGGGGTGTCGAATCAATGAGCCGGGCTCCGTATGTCATCCCGAAGAATGTAACCGGGGAGACTCTCTTTGGAAACCTTGTTGCATACGACACAGCGCTTGGCTGGCGATTTCCAAACCCGGAAATGCGAAAAATGATCCCGCTCGAATCCATGGGCGAAACAGCTGAAAACATTGCGGAGCGATGGAAGATTCAGCGCTCACCCCAGGATGCCTTCGCACTGCAAAGCCACCAGAGGGCAGTGCAAGCGGCAAGCAAAGGAATCTTCAGCGATGAGATCGTGCCGGTCTCCATTCCTGGAACAAAAGGGACGACTCAAGTGGGAAAGGACGAAGGCCCACGGCCTGACACCTCCCTGGAAAAACTCTCGAAGCTGACACCTGTCTTCCGGGACGGTGGGACGATCACTGCAGGAAACTCATCCGGTCTTAACGACGCCGCTGCTGCAGTCTTGATGATGAGTGAGGACAGAGCGAAGGACCTTGGTTTTCACCCTCTCGTCAGAATTGTCTCAACTGGTGTGGTCGGCGTCGATCCACGGTATATGGGGATTGGTCCTGTTCCCGCCACTCAGATCGCTCTGAAGAAAGCAGGCCTGTCGCTCAGGGACATTGGGCTCATAGAGCTCAATGAAGCGTTCGCGGCCCAGTCGTTGGCAGTCCTCAGCGAGCTCGGGGCAAACCAGGACATCGTGAACGTCAACGGCGGCGCCATCGCTCTCGGGCACCCGCTCGGATGCAGCGGCGCGCGCATCATGACAACGCTTGTGCACGAAATGAAACGGAGAGGGACCCACTATGGTCTTGCAACGATGTGTATCGGCGTCGGTCAGGGAATATCCACCATCGTGGAGTTGGTGGTGTAAGACCGGTCCGCAACAACGATTTACGACTTCGTTTCCCGGGAGACACGGCGAGCATTTTTGCTCTTGCGCAATTCGTCTGGCGGAACACCCGCTCAACCATTCTGACTATGTGTCGAATTCACAATGATCACGATGAAAATCGACAACGACCTTTTTCTACGCCAGCTGAGCGAGAGTGACGCGGTTCCGTTGTTCACGGCGATCGATAGGAATAGAACATACCTCAAGCAGTGGCTGCCTTGGCTCAATACTTCCAACGGATCGGAGGATACGCTTGCCTTCATCCGCACCACACTCGAGCAATTCGCGAACAACGACGGCTTCGCGGCCGGAATATTTTACAGTAACGTTGTCGTAGGAACGATCGGCTTTCACAAAGTGGACTGGCTCAACAGGAGTGTCGAAATAGGCTACTGGCTTTCTGAAGAGCTTCAGGGTAAGGGAATCGTGACAAAGGCGTGCAAGGCATTCACTGATTACGCCTTCAGCGAATGGGGTTTGCACAGGGTCCAAATACGTTGCGCAGTAGGGAACGCGAAAAGTTGCAGAATACCGGAACGGCTGGGCTTCACCAAGGAAGGATTCCAGCGACACGGCGAATTTCTTTACGACCATTATGTCGACCTCATTATCTACGGCATTCTGGAAGATGAATGGAAACAAAAAAGACTTCTCATAAAGAACTAGCAACACATTTGTTTTCTCCGTAGTCCGTGTGTGCTTTTTTGATTCCGACGAGATGTAACTGTTTCAAATATTGAGTACACTCAACCAGGATTTGAAGAAACAAGGAACTGCCACGAGGAGGATTGCACCATGCATCGACCTATGAACCGTTTCTTCGATCAAGAAGTGGGTAGAAGAGAGTTTCTCGGTGCCGTCGGAAAAAGCATTGGATTGGCCGCCCTCACCTCGGCAGCGGTCGGCTCAATGTTCGATGATCTGCACGCTTCGGCGAAGAAAGTTGAACATTTGAGTGCGGAGCAGGCCGCGATGGACGAAGATTTCTGGTTCGATATCCAGCGATCCTTCTCGGTTTCAAGAGGGATGATCAATTTGAACAATGGTGGAGTCTCCCCTTCCCCGCGCGTCGTCACCGAGGCGTTGTGCAAATATATCTGGGAACAAGAGGATGCAACGGCATACACGATGTGGTCCATCCTGGAGCCACAAAGCGAGACCATCCGGACTGGTCTTGCGGAAGTGTTTGGATGCGACCGGGAAGAAATCGCGATCACGCGCAATGCCTCCGAATCATTGGAAATCCTGCTGATGGGGATGGACCTGAAGCCAGGAGACGAGATCCTCACGACGACACAGGATTATCCTCGCATGCTCACGTCCCTTCGGCAACGAGGCTTGCGCGAAGGCCTTGAGCTGAAACTTGTGAAGATCCCCGTCCCGCCGAAGAACCTGGATGAGATCACGACCGCATTCGAACAAGGAATCACGAGCAGAACCAGAGTCATTCTTGTCTCGCACGTTATTTTCCTCACAGGTCAGATTACTCCGGTAAAGGCAATATGCGATCTTGCGAAACCCAAAGGGATCGAAGTTATCGTCGACGGCGCGCACTCGTTCGCCCACTTTGACTTCAAACAGACTGACCTCAATTGTGATTACTTCGGCACGAGCCTTCACAAGTGGCTTTTTGCGCCAAAAGGGACTGGGCTGCTGTTCGTGAAAAAAGACAAGATCGAGAAACTTTGGCCGTTAATGGCGGCAGAGAAAAATGAAGCATCGAACATCAGGAAGTTCGAGGAAATTGGAACCCACTCCGCCGCACCGAAGCTTGCGATCGGAGAGGCGATCCTCTTCCACCAGGGCATCGGTCCTCAACGAAAGGAAGCACGACTCCGGTATCTCCGGAACTATTGGGCCAGTCAATTGAAGGACATTCCGAAGGTGCGGTTCAATACTTCATTCGATGAACACCAATCGTGCGGAATTGCGAATGTGGAGATTGAAGGGATCGACCCCGGAGCGATCAGTTCCTATCTCTTCAATACACACAAGATTTATGTCACTCCGATTGTACACGAAGAATTCAAAGGGCTGCGCATCACACCGAGCGTCTACACGACACTCAAAGAACTCGACAAATTCAGCGAAGTGATGGCCACCATTGCCAGGAAGGGGTTACCAACAGGTTCGTGATCGATCAAAAAAAATATTTAACAACCTCAAATTCACATTATTCAAGGTGCACTATGAAAAAGCAGAAAGTCGGTATCATGCTTGTGACCAGTTTCTTGCTTTGCGCAACTGTCCTCTTCCTGGCTCAGGAGACTCGTGCGCAATTGAAACTGCCCCGCGTAAGTCCCAACGCGGAAGTGACTCAAACCGTCGGTCCGACAGTGATCAAGGTCGATTACTCCCGGCCCGGCGTCAAAGGGAGAGAGATTTGGGGCAAGTTAGTCCCCTACGATCAAGTTTGGCGTGCGGGCGCTAATGAAGCAACGACGATCAGCTTCAGTACGGACGTAACCGTCAATGGCAACAAGCTCGCGGCGGGAACGTACAGTTTCTTCATCCTGCCGACGACAGCGGAATGGACGTTCATTTTCAACAGCGAGGCAAAGCAGTGGGGTGCGTTCAGCTACAACAAAGAAAAGGATGTGCTGCGCGTTTCGTTCAAGCCGGAAGCCGCACCAGCGCACGAATGGCTTTCCTATGATTTCGAAGACATCAAACCGACATCGTGCCGGTTCGTAATGAAGTGGGAAAAACTGATTGCCGGCGTCACCATCGAAACGCCCCCGGCACCAAAAGACGCCCGGCTCAGTCCCGCAGCGAGCGTCAAGCAGACGATCGGAATCACCGACGTCGCTGTTACATATTCACGTCCGGGTGTGAAGGGACGCGTCATCTGGGGAAAACTCGTTCCCTACAACGAAGTGTGGCGAGCCGGCGCAAATGAAGCGACCACCGTGAGCTTCACAGACGACGTTCTGGTCAATGGAAACAAGCTCAGCGCTGGAACGTATGGTTTCTTCATACTTCCAACCGAAAAGGAATGGACATTTATTTTCAATGGCGAGCCAAAACAGTGGGGCGCGTTCAAGTACAACAAAGAAAAGGACGTGCTTCGAGTTACGGTGACGCCCGAGACGATCGCAAACCAGGAATGGCTTGAATATGATGCCGACCCGATAACATCAAACAGTGCGATCTTGAGCTTGAATTGGGAAAAGATGCGTGCCGGCGTAACCGTGGAAGTGGACACAACGCCTGCCTTCCTGATGAAGAAGGTCAAGGCTCAAGCGGACGCGAGTATGGACGACGCCACTATCCTCAACCAGGCCGCACGGTACGCTCTGAACTCAAAGCAGGATCTCGACGAGGCAATGTCGTGGGCTCAGAAATCGGTCTCGATAAAGAAAACGTATGCAAATCTGCGATTGGTCGCCGAATTGAATGCCCAGATGGGCAAGACCGAGGACGCAATAAAGTTTGGTGAAGAAGCCGTCAAGGTCGGGAAGGAACAGGATCCGAAGCTCAATACAACACAGTTTGAGAAAATGATCGCTGACTGGAAAAGCAAGAAGTAACACTGTGTGTCGGGCCATTGACTCACCAACGAAGCCTCATCAGTCAATCGATGAGGCTTTGTGTTTAGCTCGGAGGCCAAGAAGGAAGAACATGTACCACGGAATTTCGCGGAAGAAGCACGGACGACCACGGATAGAGCAGACAATTTGATCCGTGGATATCCGTCACGATTCTTGTTATCCGTGGCCAATGAAGAACAAGGCCTATCCAGACTTAGACGATGAACCAAAAAAGGAAATTGATCAAGGTAGTTGTTTTCGCGATTGCATTTGCATTCGTCGAGTCGGCGGTAGTTACGTACCTTCGCGCCATTTACTATCCGGGAGGATTTTCGTTTCCCCTTCGAATGCTCGGTACTTCGCACGTGCTCGTTGAGTTGACTCGGGAATTTGCTACGATCGTAATGCTTGTCTCGGTGGGAATGCTGGCAGGATCAACGCCATGGCAGAAGTTCGGCTATTTCCTTATCGCGTTTGGCGTGTGGGACATTTTCTATTATGTCTGGTTGAAGGCGATTCTGAACTGGCCAGCCACGATCTTCGACACGGACATCCTCTTCCTCATCCCGCTCCCGTGGATTGGTCCTGTTCTAGCGCCGGTGATCATTTCGCTCGTGATGGTTGGCGCGGGATGGTTGATCATCCGACAGGAAGCACTGAACACGATTTTCGCCCCTCCGCTCTCGGCGTGGCTGCTCTCGGCTCTAGCGAGCGTCGTCCTTCTTTTCTCTTTCATGGAAGATACGGGAGCAACTCTTCATTCCCAGTTGCCCCGACCGTATCATTATGAACTGTTCGTGTCGTCTATTATCCTCTATTTGTTCGCGATGGTCCAATCGTTTCGGAGGAAATGAATTTCCAGGATCTTCCCGGTGGTGCTTCACCAACTCGTTTTCCTGATACGAGCCGGGGAACGAAGATTGATATTCGGACTGTTTCTCAGTACACTTCAGCATACACTTTGTAGAGCCACTTTCAAGAACAATCGAAACCTACGATGAAAAACGCCTGCGTCTTTATCCTGCTTGCTACCGTTGGCGCCAACTCCCTGTCCCAAAGCTATTCCCGCGATTCAACATTCGATCTCTATGTATGGCGAGTCCCTGCGCCGGCAATGGAATACAGAGACTTCGTATTCCTGATTGGGATTGGCTCCGGTGAGATTGTCTACCTCAGTGCAGACGTGCAATTGTTCCGAGGCCTTTACGGCACCCTGGGAACGGGCGCTTCTTTTGTTCCGTTCCAAACGAGCCAACTCCTTAATCTTTCTCCGCAGGTCAATTGCGGATTGTCGTGGAGGATGTTCAGTGCCAAGTTCACGCCGATCATAACTGTTCAAGGAAGCAAAGCTTTTTGGACAGCGAGTTACTATAACGCGAAGACCAACATGTACGACGATGTCGCCCGGAACGCGCTTCTTTTCACGCCGCAAGCCGGCGTGGAGTACCGCAGCAGGGATGGCGGTGTGCTCGGGTTGTTGGTAGGAGAGGCGTGGTGGAAGGCAAACGACAACACGAAGACCAACAAGTTGATTCTTCAGTTGTACGGAGGATTGTCGTACTGAACATTCCGTGCGCGGCACACGTATCGTGCGCAGGGAAGCGGAAGATCATGTGCTCACTGGCTTTGCATTGTTCAGGAACGAATTCACGATGATCGCTCCGACGACCACCACCCCGCAGCCTATCACATTGTACCAGAGCCAGGCAATTTCGGTGAATTTGAAACAGTAGAGAACGACTGCTTCCCCCGCAAAGGCGGCGATGAACGTCGCCGTTCCCCCCACCCATTTGGCGTAGAACGCCAAAAGAAAGATACCGAGAAGCGTTCCGTAAAAAAGAGAGCCCAGGATATTGACAGCCTCGATTAACGACCCGAGGCGGCTTGCATACTGCGCAAAGGCTATGCCATATACTCCCCACAACGCCATCGATATCCGCGAGACTGCGAGATAGTGTCGGTCGCTCCCTGCCTTTTTGAAATGTCTTTTGTACACATCGACGACACTCACTGTTGCAAGGGAGCTCAGTTCTCCCGACGAAGACGACATCGATGCTGCAAAGATGCAGGCGAAGATAAGTCCCACGAATCCAACGGGCAGGTATTTGATCACGAATGACAGGAATATGTAGTTGGTATCGTTTGGATCCAATGTTGCGTCGTTCTTCTTCAAAACCTCGATACCGCTCGCACGGATCTCGTCGGCCTTCTTGCTGATGCTTGCAAGCTGGCTGCCCGCAGTTTCGATAAGCATCCTATCGCCGGTTCGTTCCGCCTCAAGGTACGCCTGCAGCACTTGAGATTTTTCTTTGAAGACCTCGTCGTATCGCCTTTCCAGGCGCGAATATTCAGGTGCGCTTGCACTGGAACGTATTTTTGCGCTTTCCACGGGGTTGAAGAAGAGAGGGGGAACCGAGAACTGATAGAACACAAAGACCATCGCTCCGAGCAGCAAAATGAAGAATTGCATCGGGACTTTTGCCACGCCGTTGAACAACAGCGCAAGCCGACTTTGAGTCACGGATTGCCCCGTCAGGTACCGTTGCACTTGTGACTGATCACAGCCAAAGTAAGCGAGCGCAACAAACATCCCGCCGAAGATTCCAGACCAGATATTGTACCGATTGTCAAAGTTGAATGAAAAATCGATCAGGTTGAGCTTACCCATTCCTCCGGCGACGTGAAGCGCATCGACGAACGAGACACCTGCGGGCAGCAGATAGATCGTTGCGCAAAATGCGGCGACCATGCCGAAGGTAATGATGAGCAGTTGTTGAAAATCAGTGTAATTGACGGCTTTGACACCGCCCCATGTCGTATACGTAATCACCACACCGCCAATAATCAACGACGTGACGCGGATGTCGATACCGAGCATCACAGATAGAACGAGCGACGGCGCATAGATGGTGATGCCGACCGCGAGACCGCGTTGAATGAGGAAAATGAAACTCGTGAGCGTACGCGTCTTCAAATCGAATCTGTGCTCGAGATACTCGTATGCCGTATAGATGTTCAGTTTGTGGAAGATCGGCACGGCCGTCACCGAAAGGATAACCATGGCGATCGGGAGACCCAAATAGAACTGAACGAATCGCATCCCATCGACATACGCCTGGCCTGGCGTCGATGTGAAGGTGATCGCGCTGGCTTGCGTTGCCATGATCGAGAGTGCAATCGTGTACCATTTCATCGACTTGTCGGCAAGCAAGTAGCCACGGATGTCCCGCATACCCCTCCCCTTGCGCAGACCGTACGACACAATCGCGACAAGCGTCAGGCTGAGAACAAGCCAGTCAAGGAATCTCATCGAAAGAATTTCGAAAAAGCGTAGAAAGAAATAATGAGAAGTGCCAACTCGCCAAGAACGAACAAATAAAGTCGTTCCCAGGATTTTAGGATCGGAGGGGAATCGGAATTGTGAGTTTGTAGATGCGGAGTATCCACGGAAGGTTCTGTCATATGCAAACGACCTCCTGATGCTGAGGCGACGAAATTGGGGTCACCAAACCCTTATTCCTGTCTCTCCTCACTTCTTCTCTTTCCCTACCTCCAGCATATTCGAAAACAGCCTATACGCGCCCGGTACTCCTGCGGGTAGTTCGCGGAAGAATACATATCCTGTGAATATATAGTGCCCCTTTCCGTATGCTGCGTAGAGCAACCCACCCGCCTTTTGACTTTCACCCGGATCCGCGCACGACAGAACAGTTTCGTACCGGGGATCCCATTTGTCGGCAAAATAGAGTCCTCGTTCCTGCACCCATCCTTCAAAGTCTTTTTCTGTGATTTTGTTCGGATAATTGAGAAGAACGTGATTAGGGTCTATGAATGTGACCGGCGATTCCTCAACGGTCACGCGATCCCTCGAGATTTCGAACGGATAGGGTCCAAGGTTCTCTGTTTTTCCTCTCTGGGGGGTCACATACTGCACGATGTACGTCCCACCGTTTTTCACATAATCCATGAGCCGGTTCTGGAAAATGCTCAATGTGGGTCGAGTGTTGTAAGCACGGACTCCCGCTATGATGTCATCAAACCTGGAGAAATCGCGATTCGCCAAATCATCATCCGTCAGGAGGGTGACCTGATACCCCATTTGCCGGAGCGCGGTTGGAATCTCGTCACCCGCGCCCATGATATAACCCACCGCGCCGCCATTCTTCGTCAAATCCATCCGTACAAGTTTGCCGACTGCCAATGGGAACATTACCTGCGCCGGGATATGCTGATACTGGATAGTGATCATTCCCTGGTCCAGTGTTCTCCCTTGGACGTCCGCTCCCACAGAGAGACTGCCACTCGTGGCAGAAGCGGAAGCTCGCACGTCGAACGCGACGACTTTTTCATCATTTTTGTTTTTCAATTCAAATGGGACCAAATCCGGCTTCGAGGACCAACCTTGGGGAAGGTGGAGACGGACCGAGCCATGCACATCCGGCATTCCGCTCCTAAGCGTCACGCTGATTTTCTTTTCGTTCTCACCCGAGAATACAAACACGTTTTCTTCAAGATTAAGCGCCACGGGAGGAATGACAACAAACGGACGATACAGTTCTCCCTGCACCGGATCGACCCATCGGTATTGAACGGGCACATCGTACACGAATTGTTGTCCTTGGATGGACAGATAGAATTTGACGTCCAGCGCCGGTCTATTTTCCGGCATGCCGATCAATTCCTGGTCCGAGATGTTGTACGATCCCTTCTCGGGAGGCTTCTGAAGCCAATACTGATTCGAATATGGAAAGTCGTCAGGAATCGTGACTGGATCCGTTGAACTGACAGGAGCGTTTGGCTGCAAATCCTGAGCGGACATCGAGCCAGTTGAATACGGAACACGAACGCTATCCAGCCGGATGCGTTCATTTGACCGGTTGATAACGCCAACGGTGACGTTCACCTGATTTCCCGGCACCGCCGAATAATCGGATGCAAGTGCATCGAACCACAACCCTGCACAATCTCTGATGACCTGGAGAATTTCGTTTCTTTTGAATTCCATCCAGTTGTCACTTTTCAGCTTGTTCATTTCTGAATAAGCCTGCAACAATAGCGGCAGGCTTGCACTCGGATTCTGGCAATCAAAATTTCTGCTTACTTCTTCCAGTATTGCACCCACGTGTTTACCGCCCGGTACTCGGGACCACGAAAGGTCGACGCCGTCGAACAAGTCCGTTTTTGGTTCTTCTCCCATCGTATACTTGAAGTAGTTCACACTCGGCCCACGACTTTGTCCCGAGCCAAAACCCTGGCTTTTGTGGTTTGTGCGACTGATGCCGGCAATTTCCGTGAACGACCGACCCAACAGTGGACTGAATTCGCCAACGTCCAACTTCACCGCGTTTGATGTATCGAGCGACGGATCAAAGAACCTTGCAGTGTTGAACATCAGGCGTTTTGCCTTCCACGGTTGCACATAGTTGAGTTGCTCGGGAAAGCTCGCGGGGTCGCCGGAAGCTTCGAATGCCTGGCGGGCCAGAATTGCAGACGCAGTGTGATTGCCGTGTCCTCCAATGGTCGGCGAAAATCGCGTGATGATCACGTCGGGCCGGAATTTGCGAATCACCCAGACGACGTCGCTGAGGATCTTTTCTTGATCCCAGATTTCCAGCGTCTCGCTTGAATTCTTCGAATACCCAAAATCAATCGCACGCGTGAAGTACTGTTCTGCACCGTCTACTCTCCTTGCGGCAAGTAATTCCTGAGTTCGGATCACTCCAAGCTCAGTTCCCTGCTCCGGACCAATCAAATTTTGACCTCCTTCACCCCTTGTCATCGACAGGTACGCAGTACGAACAAGTTTGCCTTTCGCCATATAGGCAAGCAATGCCGTGTTCTCATCGTCCGGGTGTGCACCAACATAGAGCACAGAACCCAGCACGGAGAGCTTATCGACGGCAAGTTTAAGCTCTGCTGCATCGCGGACCGTCGGCGCCTGACCGGTTGCCAGAAATGAGAACGTTAGTTGAAGGGGAAGAAGCAGGAACAGAATCTTTGATTTGAACGCCATTGTGCGCCTTCTTATATGTGACAATGCTGATAATGGACCGTTAGCTCGTGTCAAATATACAAGGGAGGGCTTGAACTCGCAAGGAGAATCGAGTTTCCGTGTGGAGAACCGCGCCTACCCGTGATCAGAATCGAGCGGTTTCAAGAATCTGGCATTCTACAAGAAGTGGATGAACAAATACGGTGATGGATTTTCCGTCGCAACAACTCTTACCAGGTCTGAGATGGAATTTGCATCCAAAATTCTCGCCCGTTCAGGCTGTCGCATACGGAAATCCGGAGTTTACGGGCCGAATCCAAATGCAGCGACGCTTGAGAACAAGTGATGGGAAGCTCAGGAGTGAGAAAGCCGGGAAAACCACATTTATCAGACGATTCTGCGTGCGTGACGGGGTTTGGAAGACCTGCAATGAACGAGAAGCCGGAAATACATCCTCAGAAATCTTTCAGGACAAGGAGTTAGTTCAGTCAAGATTTTCCCGCCATCGCTTGGCAGAACGTTGCCTCTCGCCATTATTCCTTCGAGAATGGTCTGGCTGATTCGCATGCGTTCCAATCCTCACGTGCGACATCCGGTGCTCTCCAATCCAAATCCTGAGCGATATTGTTTTTTGGGATAAAATCTTCGTACTATCACAGCGTACCAGGTTGGCATATAAATTCACTGATCTGAAGGAACCGGTGGCATGGAAAATCCCAACCCATTGAAAGTGTTGATCGTCGATGATGAAGAATCATTCCGTATGAGTCTCGAGATGGCACTCGCCATGACGAAAGAGTTTGGTGTCCAGTCGTGTGAATCCGCAAGTGCAGCGAGAGATTTGCTCAAGACAAATACCTACGATGTCGTGATTCTCGATTACAGTATGCCCGAAGAAACCGGCATCGATCTCCTGAAATGGATGCAAGGCAATCAGAACTTGACGCCGGTCATCATGGTCACTGCTGCGGGATCGGAAACCGTGGCGGTGGAAGCGATCAAGCTTGGGGCGTACGATTATTTTCGCAAAGACCAGATCGATATTGACAAGCTTCCTCTGGCAATCATGAGCGCGCACGAACGCCATTTGTACAGGAAAGAGCTGGAACGCAGGCAACGGGAACAGGCGATGTTGAAGGAAAAGGAAAAGGACCTGGAGTCGCTTCGCACGTTCGAGACAACCGTGACTTCGATAAGCGAGTTTGTTGAAAACAGCCTGTACGCCCATTTGAAAAGCCTCCAACATAACGAAGACGAGCTTTCAAAACATATGGCGAAGGAAGGGCAGCAGCTTTGCAAAGAGCGCTTCGCCGAGCTCCGTCAGGGCGTCGAGGTTATTTCAGACGGGATGACCTCCATGCGGGATTTAACGACACTCGTGGCAAAGAAGCTGGAAGAGATCCAGGATATTCAGAAGATGGAGCTGTAAAGGAAGACTCGTCCATCCGTGCAGCAGGCTGAAACGTCGATGGACAATCCGAACAACTTCAGTCCAACGTCATCGTTCTCAGCAGTTCGTCACATCATCAGACAGGAACAACATCCACAGTATCATCTCAACCACAATCAGGGAGGGAGTGTTCATGAAATCAAAGATTGTTCTGCTGCTTCTAGGCGCGTGCATACTCAGTCTCACTGCATCGGCACAGCTCAAGAAGCGGGTCGCAATATCCAGGTTTGAAGACCGCTCAGGGAGCGGTTACAATCATCTCGGATCCGGCGTTGCGGACATGCTTGCGACGGCACTGGTGAAATCCGGAAAGTTCGCCGTGATCGAAAGACAGGAATTGGACAAGATCGTCGAGGAACAGAAGCTTGGTGAATCCGGCCTTGTCACGCCGCAGACGGCGCCCAAGGTAGGTCAACTTCTCGGGGCCGAACTGTTCGTTGTCGGTGCCATCACGGAATGCGGTACGAAAGAGAGCAACATCGGAGGGGGTGTTTCAATGTTCGGCGGAGGGTTGAAGACAAAGAAGGCTAGAACGGTCGTTGACATCCGTCTCATCAACACCTCGACCGGTGAAGTCATCGCTTCGGAATCGGAGGAAGGCACAGAATCCACGACGGGGGTAGCGGTCCGTTATGAAGACATGGATTTCAACAACCAGGATTCCTGGGACAATACCGACATCGGCAAAGCGACGCGCGAAGCAGTCAACAAAACCGTCGATCTCATTGCCAAGAACATGGAAAAGATCCCGTGGTCCGGGAAGATCCTCAAAGTGAACACGGACGGAACCGTGCTGATGAAGCCCGGGTCTGAAGGAAACGTCACACCCGGCATGGTGTTCTTTGTGGTCCGCAAAGGCGAAGAAATCAAAGACCCGGACACCGGTCTGTCCCTCGGCGCCGAGGAAACAAAGGTCGGCAAGATCAAAGCGACCGACGACATGCTGAACGGCAAGGCCATGAAAGCCACCATTCTTGAAGGCAAGGATTTTCAGGTGGGCGACATCGTAAGAGACAAGGAGAAGTGACGGCAACACGCGCAATCGATCATTGAAAACCCAACCGTACGTTCCGAAGGGCAGAAGTCGATTCTGCCCTTCTCTTTTTTACAGCTCCCGTTTTTGGAATCATTTACTTATCTTCGAACAGTTGGGTTTGTTCACTTAGCACTCTGATTCGTCCATGACCGGTTCATTCAGCTTCTTCTTTCACATCATCGCGGTAGGCTTCGTGTTTATCATCGTTTTTGGCGGATGGGCCTTCAATCGCAAAATTACCAGGGAAAAGGATCTTCCGTTGCAGCTCTATGTGAGTCATTGGGCCCGTGGAATCGTCTTCCTTTCTCCGTTCGTCATGTTGGCTCTCCTCGTCACCGGGATAGGAAATATCTACAACCGAAATCTCGGATCAACGCTCCACTGGTACAATGAAGGATGGCTTGTCGCCAAACTCTTTTTCTTCGTGATTCTTGTCGTGAACGGTTCAGTCTTTGGCGCGACGCTCAGCAGGAAACGCACGGCGTTGCTCCAATCCATGAGTGATCAACGGGCACCCGAGAATGCAGAGGTGACCTTGCGCAGCTACAATCGGCAATTCGGATGGCACTATGTTGTCCAATTCCTGCTCCTTACGATCATCATATTTCTTTCTACGTTTGGAAGCGGCAAGCATCCGGGTGTGTTCTGACACTGCACCATTTGTCGATGGGCTCTCGCCGTTTATTGTAGCCCTTCGAGGACTGCCAAAGTCACGACAAACCTTTCCGGTGTGAGACCACTTTCTATGAAATCAACTTCAATACTGTTCCTTGTCTTCTTCACGCTTGCCGGTTGTCAACGGATGACCCCTGAGAAGGCTTTCTGGTTCGGTGATTTACATCGGTCGGACAACAAGGACATCCCCTTCCGCGCCTACCTTGATTTGCATTCTACGCCACCTTCGGGTCATTTTCTTGTCGGCGAAGAAAAGACTCCGATTCCGGAGATACGGCGTGAAGGTGATTCGCTGACCCTTTTGTTCTCTGAATATCAGGCAGCAATGCGTGGAGTCTTGAACGGAGATCGTTGGGCAGGAAGCTACATCCGGTATCGCTCGACACCGGTTTCCGTTCCTTTCACAGCGGTCGTTCAAAGTCCGGAACAACTCCGGCCTTCAGGAGCGTCTAAACCGGCAATCCCCTTGGTCGGAAAATTCCAGGCATTTCTGCATGAAGCAGGATCCATCGATACCACAACAGTCGCAACGTTCTGGGTCAGGAACGATTCAGTCTATGGAACGCTGATTGCCCCAGACGGAGATTACGGATTGAATGCGGGAATACAAAATGGAATATCCGTAACATTGAGTCGCTTCACGGGTTGGCAAGCGCAATTGTTTGAGCTCAACCAATCAGAAAGCTCGTGGAAAGGCACGTTGTATGTTCGGAATGACCCACCTGTGCAGCTGATCCTTGAGCCACGACCGACATTGGCGGAGAGAGTCAGTCCTGCGTATGAGACGAGTATAAAGAATACAAGAGTCCCGTTTGCATTTTCGGGCCTGACTGCAGATGGCGACCGACTCACCAACAAGTCTGAACGCTTCAAGGGAAAGGCGTTGATTGTGGATATTATGGGAACCTGGTGCCACAACTGCATGGACGAAGCGCCGGTTCTCCAACAATTATACAGTGAATGCAGGGACAAAGGCTTGGAAGTTGTCGGCCTCTCGTTTGAAATCAACGACGATGTGAACCAGGCAAAAAAGAATATGAGCCTGTATCAAAAACGTTTCGGCCTTACATTCCCGCTCCTGTATTGTGGCAGCACGGACGACAAGTACGTCGGTCCGGAACTCCGCGCTCAACTGGTCAATTTTTATGCATATCCCACCGCGTTGTTTATCGACAGAAAAGGAAAGGTGAAATTCATCCACGTTGGATTCAGGGGGCCGGGAACCGGCGAGGAATTCGAATCGGAAGTAAAGCATCTCTATGACGTAGTGCGGCGACTCACTGGATCCTGAGCTGTCTGCACGGATTTCGATCGTATTAGCACGCGGACTCAAATGACCCACTATCAGCTTTTCATTGGCGGAGAGTTCGTCGATTCAAAGTCGAAGAGGACTTTTGAATCGATCAACCCATTCAATCAACAGGTCGTCGCGACAGTGGCACGCGCGAACGCTGAAGACGCGCAAGCGGCGATCTCGGCGGCACGGAAGGCCTTCGACGAGGGTCCGTGGCCGCGAATGAAGAGAGAAGATCGGAGTGCGGTGTTGAAGGCAATTTCCGACAAGATCAACGAACGTCAGAAAGAGTTGATCGCTCTGGAGATAGCAGATTCCGGTTCCACGGTGCGCAAGGCCAGGGAGGATATTTACCTTTCCGCCCGGAACATGAATTACTTCTCGAAGCTGGCTGCACTTGACCTCACGGAACCGGTCGAAGGACTGAGCAAACCCGGCTTCAGTAAGAATTTCATCTTCCGTGAACCAGTCGGAGTTGTCGGAGCCATCATCCCGTGGAATTTCCCGCTCAAGATGGCTGTCTGGAAGCTGGGACCGGCGTTAGCCGCAGGCAATACGGTGGTCCTGAAACCATCCGAACTCACTCCGTGTACGGCAATGGAGCTTGCCTCCATCGTCCGTGACGTCGGCGTTCCGCCCGGCGTCGTGAATATAATTCCAGGATTCGGCGATGAAGCGGGAGAACATTTGGTTCGGAACCCCCGCGTGGACAAAATCTCATTTACAGGATCGACTGCGGTTGGGAAAAAAATCATGGCCCTTGCCGCCGAACATCTGAAGAAGATCACCCTTGAGTGCGGGGGAAAATCTGCCAACATCGTTTTGGAAGATGCCGATTTGAACCTCGCGATCGACGGTGCGATGTATGCAATCTTCTACCACCAGGGTCAGTGCTGTGAGGCGGGCACGCGGTTGTTGCTTCCGGAATCGATCTACACCGAATTTGTCGAGCGACTGGTTGCCAAGACGAAGAAAATCAAATTGGGCGACCCTGCAGACCCGTCCACCGACATGGGGCCCCTTGTATCCAGGAAACAGCAGGGCCGTGTCCTTGGCTACATTGCCAAAGGAACGCAGGAAGGGGCCACGCTTGCCACGGGCGGCCAGGCTCCATTAGCGGGAAACCTTGCCGGTGGCTTCTTCGTCGAACCGACAATATTCACGGATGTCACGAATACCATGACGATCGCTCAGGAGGAGATTTTCGGTCCGGTGCTTTCCGTGCTTCAATACCAATCGGAAGACGAGGCCGTCGCGATTGCGAACGATTCCATGTACGGCCTCGGCGGCGGCGTCTGGTCACGAGACAAAGACAGGGCGATGAAGGTTGCCGAGAAGCTCCGGACCGGCACGGTCTGGATCAATGAATGGCACCTCATCAGCGAGCGGGCCCCATTCGGCGGCTATAAGCAAAGCGGCATCGGTCGTGAATTCGGCATCGACGGGCTCAAGGAATATACCGAATCCAAGCACCTGCACGTCGACGAACTGGAAACACGAGAAAAGAAATTTTGGTATGATGTTGTCGTACCGAAGAGTTAACGAAGTCCCGCAGTTCCACCGAATTCAACTCCAACTGAAAGGAAACCATTGCCATGGATCACGCACTCGTTACAACAAACATCCAGCTGGACGGGTATAGAGTCGTAAAAAATCTCGGAGTCGTTCGTGGTATCGTCGTCCGTTCGCGTTCCCTAATCGGCAACATTGGTGCCGGATTTCAAATACTCTTTGGCGGCAATATCTCCCTCTACACGCAGTTGTGCGAACAAACCCGCCGGGATGCATTCGAACTGATGATTCAGCACGCCGCGCAAGTTGGCGCAAACGCTATTATCATGTTTCGGTACGATGCGACCGAGATCATGGGAGGCGTTACGGAAGTCCTCGCGTATGGTACCGCTTGCGTCGTTGAAAAAATCTAACCGTTCCAACCCTGGACCGGAATCAATAAACTTACCGGGCTATTCACATGGAAATTCAGAATAGAACAATCCTCGTTCTCGGGGGATGGGGACTTGTGGGGTCTGCGATTTGCCGAAAACTGATGGAAGAACATCCGAAGCGAATTATCGTTTCGTCGTTACTTGAGTCGGAGGCGAAGGAGGCGGTAGAACACCTCCACCGGGAATATCCAAAAGCAGGCAGAAAGTTCTTCATACCGTGGTGGGGGAATATATTCCTTCGCCATACATTGAAGGACCTCGGGCGTGAAGAGATCCTCCGCGATCCGGAGCGACGCGGGATGTTGATCGACGATTTGCTTGATGAATTCAGTTCCGGTGTCCTCCATCGCTCCGCTGTGTTTCAGCTCCTCAATAAATACAAGCCTGATGTTGTCATCGACTGTATCAACTCTGCAACCGCAATCGCGTATCAGGATATTTTCCACGTCGCCCGGGAGGTCCGGAAGGCAATCACGAAAGCCACGGGGAATCGTGAACAGCAAATCATTGAGGCGGCCGAACGTCTGATTGCCACCCAGTACACACCTCAGCTCATACGCCATGTGCAACTGATGTACCGGTCGATGCACGAGGTCGGAACCAGTATCTACGTGAAGATCGGGACCAGCGGAACCGGCGGCATGGGCCTCAATATTCCCTACACCCACAGCGAGGAACGCCCTTCGAGCGTCCTGCTTAGCAAATCTTCCGTCGCCGGCGCACATACGATGCTGCTGTTTCTCATGGGACGAACACCGGATTCCCCCATCACTAAAGAGATCAAACCGACAGCGGCAATTGCGTGGAAGAGGATCGGATTCGGAGAGATCAAAAAACGCGGTTCTGCAATTGAGCTTGTCGATTGTCCTCCCGATCAGGGGGTGACACTCAAAGGAAGCCTCGAATTGAAAATGGCCACGCCAGTGTGGACCTCGCTGCATGAGCCGCTTCGCTCGGTGTTCATCGATACAGGTGAGAACGGGACGTTTTCGCGGGCTGAGTTTGAGGCAATCTCCACGCCGGGCCAGATGGAATACGTGACTCCGGAAGAGATCGCAGAATCCGTGGCATTTGAGATCAAAGGCGGCAACACAGGACACGATATTATCAACGCTCTCGACAACGCGACACTTGCACCAACCTACAGGGCCGGGTTCATGTTCGAAAGTGCGCTGCGACAGTTGAAGGCTCTGGAAGAACAACACAAGACGAAGAGCATCGCCTTTGAAATACTCGGCCCTCCCCGGCTTTCCAAGCTTCTGTATGAAGCACATCTGTTACAGCTCGCGTTCCGAACCTCCAAAGCCGTCGTGCGGGCAACTCCACGACAGATGACGGAGAAGACCGAGACCCTTATCAAAGAGAACAAGGAATTGCGTTCGCGGATCATATCAATCGGCATTCCAATCCTTCTTTCGGATGGCAAGACACTCTTGCGCGGGAAAGAGATTAAAATACCGCCGTACAGGGGCGAAAATGAAATTCCGATCAGCACGGCGTCAATGGAAGCTTGGGTCCACGACGGATGGGTCGACTTGCGCGTCCAAAACATGGTTCGCTGGAAAACAAGAATTGCCGCCATTGCGAAGGATGCGGAAGAATCCGGCACGAAGGATACGTCTTCGCGTCATTTCCGGACCAGGTTGTATTGGGAAAATTTTGAAGAAATTGATCCCGGAAAGATCGCAGGCTGGATCTTTTCAGAAGAGGAAAAGGGAAAACGGATGAAGGCCTGAAGAGCTGCGGATTGCCGGTCGCGGAACAGCTTCACGCAACGCGAACTTGCTTGTTTTTGATCGGTGCGCCGTCCGCGAGGCGCGAAGGACTCTGCGATTATTCGAACCTGAGGGCAACGATCGGGTCGAGGCTCGCTGCTTTCCAGGCAGGATAGACGCCAAATGCAACGCCGATGATCGTGCAGAGCATAAACCCGATCAAGGCCCAATCAATCGGAAAAACGGCTGGAATGTTGAAAGCCAACGCCACGAGGTTCCCTGCAAGGATCCCAAGGACAATCCCGACGATGCCTCCAATTTGACAGAGGACAATAGCTTCAACGACAAATTGGCTCAGTATAGTCCCTTTGAATGCCCCGATAGCTTTCCTGATCCCGATTTCCTTTGTCCGTTCCGTGACTGATACCAGCATAATGTTCATGACACCGACGCCTGCCGCAAGCAACGCGATAAAGCTGATGAACCCCACACCCATCTTCACGTAGAACGTAAAATTGTTGAACGTCGCAATGACGGAATCGTTCGAAAAAATATAGAAATCGTCCTCGTCTTCCGGAGGGACCTGTCGAATCGCGCGGAGGATGAATCGTGCCTCGTCCATCGCATCCTCATAGTCCTCCGGCGTCTTTGATTCGACCATGATATGAAGCGACTGACGCCTGCCAAATTTGTTCAGAAATGTTTGGAGCGGCAAAATGACAAAATTGTCCTCGTTTCCTCCAAGAACCGCCCCCTTCGGTTCTATCGTGCCGATCACTTTGAACCGGAGATCTCCGACTTTGATCTCACTGCCAATTGGATTCCCGTGGGGGAATAGTTTCTTAACAACTCCATCTCCAAGGATCGCGACACTTTCGTCGTGCTCAAGCTCATTTTCGCTGAAGATCCTGCCCTCTTTTATCGTCCAGTTGTTGGTCGGGAATCCCTCATCCGTCTCACCATAGACGTTGATATCAGGATTCGTCTTAAGATCTCCGGCCTGAACGGTATGGCCACCATCATTGCCTTCGATTCCCACGTATTCGGCCAACGTCATTCGCTTTTCAACGAGCTTCGCCTGCTCGTAGGTGATGTCCTTTCGGGCCATCGCTTTGAGCCATTCATTCCGGTTCGCAAACTTGGGCATTTTCTGGATTTGGAACGTGTGCGCCCCAAGATCGCTCAATCCGTTTTCGATGCTGCTCTGAAGGACGCGGACGGCAGTCATCACTCCGATGATCGAAAATACCCCAACCACGATGCCAAGGAGCGTGAGCGTCGAGCGCAGCTTGTTCGCTTTAATGGCGGACAGAGCTATGGTAATGGTTTCTCTGAAGTTCACAATTTCTTAGAACAGGATTTTGTGGAGGGAGGTTCCTATTCGTAGCGAAGAGAATCGATGGGATCGAGATTAGCGGCCTTCCACGCAGGATACACACCAAAGGCCACACCGATAAACGAGCACAGGAAAAACCCTATCAACGCCCAGTTGACGGGAAACACCGCGGGAATATTAAATGCAACAGCGACCAGGTTACCTGCAAGGATTCCAAGACCAATTCCCACAATGCCTCCGATCTGACAGAGCACAATCGCCTCCGCCACAAACTGGCTCAGGATGCTTCCCTTCCGTGCTCCTACGGCCTTGCGAATTCCAATTTCACGTGTCCGTTCAGTGACGGAAACGAGCATGATATTCATAATGCCGACACCGGCTGCCAATAGAGCTATGAAACTTATGAAACCCACGCCAAGTTTGATATAATATGTAAAATCATTGAACGTTGAGATAAGCGAATCATTAGAAAAGATTTCAAAATCATCTTCCTTTCCCGGATCGACATTGCGAATCGTGCGAAGGACATAGCGTGCTTCGTCAAGCGCATCGTTGTACAGTTCCGGTGTTTTGGATTTCTCCATAATGTGGAGATCCCTCTTCCGCCCATATTGCTCAAGGAACG
>Ga0335079_10000458_pt1 | contig 46598 bp, 30 predicted proteins | sample Lox_Sample_33_FD_206719 | JGI IMG/M metagenome (GOLD analysis project Ga0335079, IMG submission 206719) | Soil microbial communities from Loxahatchee National Wildlife Refuge, Florida, United States - Lox_Sample_3.3 | ecosystem: Environmental > Terrestrial > Soil > Wetlands | place: USA...
GTGGAGGCCCCGGTCGAGCCGCGCGCCAAAAGACTCACGGGGATCGTCGTGGCTGGTGTTTTCCTGGTCATCGTGGCGGCCCTCGCGGGATGGCTGGCGGTCCGCAAGACTCCGGCAGCCAGCGTCCCTGTGTTTCGGCGTATGAGTTTCCGGCGCGGAACCATTTACTCGGCGCGTTTCACTCCCGACGGCAAATCAGTGATCTACGCCGCCGAATGGGAAGGCAACCCTCTGCAGTTGTTTTCCAGTCAGGTTGAACTGGCCGAATCCCGCCCGTTTGACTTGCCACGCGCTTATCTGCTCGCTGTTTCCGTCTCGGGAGAAATGGCCCTTTTGCTCGAGCCCACGATGCTGACTCATGGCGCCGCCCGCGGCACTCTGGCGCGAGCCCCGCAGGGAGGAGGAGCGCCGCGCGCCCTGCTGAAAGACGTGCTCTGGGCTGACTGGTCGCCGGACGGAAAGGAGCTCGCCGTCGTGCGCGCCGTGGGCACCACCAATCGTCTGGAATTCCCCATCGGCAAGGTGCTTGTGGAAACGGGTGGCTGGATCAGTCATCCCAGAATCTCGCCCAAGGGCGACAAGATCGCCTTCCTCAATCATCCGGTTTGGCCGGACGACCGCGGCTCCGTCGATGTCGTCGACCTGTCGGGGAAAAAGCAAGTGCTTTCTCCCGGCTGGGAAAGTGAAGAGGGGGTGGCTTGGTCTCCTGACGGGAACGAAGTTTGGTTCGCAGCCATCAAGTTCGGTCTGGCCCACGCCTTGTATGCTGTCTCGCTCTCCGGCAAGGAGCGATTGGTCGAGCGAATCGCCGGAGGACTCACGCTGATGGATATCTCCCGCGACGGGCGAGTCCTGATCACGCGGGACGACGAGCGTTATGGAATCATGGCGCGTGCCGAGGGAGAGAGCAAAGAACGGGACCTTTCGTGGCTTGACTATTCAGACCCGGGCGACCTTTCGCCCGACGGCAAGTGGCTGCTTTTCGATGAGGAGGGTGATGGCGGCGGCCCCAATTATTCCATTTTCATGCGGAAAACTGACGGCTCACCGCCTGCCCGCTTGGGCGAAGGCCTGGGCATGGGACTTTCGCCGGACGGCAACTGGGCCATTTCCGTCCTTCCCACTACTCCCTCCCAAATCGTTCTGCTTCCGACCGGTCCCGGAAGCCCAAAGAAGGTAAACCGGTTCAACATAGATGACTACGGTGTTGCGGATTTCTTCCCGGACGGCAAGCGGATTCTTTTTACCGGAACGGAAGGCGGGCGCCCGATGCGCGACTATGTGCAGGACATTGACGGTGGCAAGCCCAGGCCAATTACACCCGAAGGAATCATCTCCGTCTGGCACACGCACCCACTTTCGCCGGATGGAAAATCGGTCATCGCGCTCGATCCGGACGGGAAACTTTACATTTATCCGACCGAGGGCGAAGGGCGCCAGCCTGCCCTCGGCACTGTGGCCGGTGACGTTCCAATTCGCTGGTGCGCTGACGGGCATTCGATTTTCGCGGCGCAAGGCGGAGAGATTCCAGCCAAAGTCTATCGCGTGGACTTCACTAACCAGAGCCGGAAAATCGTATACGAACTCTCCGTTCCGGATCGTACCGGGCTGACCGGAATTCGCTACATCCAGATGACGCCGGACGGGAAGTCATACGCGTACACATTCAGCCGTTTCCTCACCGAACTCTACCTGATTGAGGATCTGAAATAGGCTCGCGGTTACCCGCGGCGAACAATTAGTTACCATACGAAGTACCGAGAGGTCTCCACATGCGTCGCACACTGCTTGCTGTGCTCTGGCCGGCAACGTTCCTCCTGTTCAGCCAGGAGACAAATGCACCACACCAGCCGCCAGTAACGCCGCGGCACGACGTCACCGAAGTTCTGCACGGCGTGACCGTCACCGATCCTTACCGGTGGCTGGAAGACCAAAACAGTCCTGAGACGCGAACGTGGATCGACGCTCAGAATGCCTACACCCATGCGTTCCTGGACCGGTTGCCGGGACGGAGCGCAATCGAAAGACGCCTGACGCAGTTGCAGAGGGTGGAAGTTATCCAATTACCCACCGAGCGCGCAGGACGTTTCTTCTTTCGGAAGCGTTCTCCGGACCAGGAGCAAGCGGTGATCTACTTGCGGCAGGGCGAAGGTGGCGCCGACCAGGTGCTGATCGACCCGAACCCCATGAGCGTGGATCATTCCACCAACGCCGAAATTGCTGACGTTTCGAAAGACGGGAGGATTTTGGCCTATTTGCTCCGACTGGGTGGCAAAGACGAATCGGAGGTTCGTCTTTTCGATGTCGACGCGCGACAAGACCTGGCGGATCGCTTGCCGCCCGCCACTTACTTCGACGTGACGTTCCTTCCGGATCGGAGCGGGTTCTATTACTCGACAATGATAGACGACGGGCCGCGGGTTCGCTTCCACCGGATGGGAACCCAGACCAGCACGGATCAAGAAGTATTCGGCAAGGGCTATGCAAAAGAGGCGATTGTAATCGGCGATCCGACCGAAGACGGACGCCACTTGATCGTTCAAGTGCTGCACGGATCGGCAGCCGATAAAGTGGAAATCTGGACGCAGGATCTGGCGAAGAAGGGGCCACTCGAGCTGCTCACCAAAGGAATCGATGCCAGATTTTTCGCTTTCCCGGGCGGCAGCCAACTCTTTCTGCAGACCAACTGGAAGGCGCCGCGCGGAAGGGTGCTGGCAGTGGATTTCGCCAACCCGGTGCGCGACCGCTGGCGCGAAATCATTCCGGAGAGCGATGCCACGCTCGACAGCATGACCGTGGCCGGCGGCAAGATCCTAGTGAGCTACGTGAAGAACGTGAGTTCGGTGGTGAAGATTTTCCAACCCGACGGGAAACCCGCGGGTGAAGTGGCATTCCCGTCGCTCGGCTCCACAGAAGGCATTCAATCGAGGTGGGAAAATCACAACGCCTTTATCGGATACTCCTCGTTTGCGGTTCCGTACGAGATTTACCGCTACGATGTCTCGACAGGCAAGCAGTCTGTGTGGGCGCAAACGAAAGTTCCGGTAGACAGCAAGAACTTCGAGGTGGAACAGGTGTGGTTCCCGTCGAAAGACGGAACGCGGATCCCGATGTTCCTGATCCACGGCAAGGGCGTGAAACTTGACGGCTCGAATCCGACGCTGCTCACCGGTTACGGCGGTTTCGTGGTCAGCCTCACACCGAGCTTCTCGCCGGATGCGATTCTGTGGGCGGAGCACGGGGGTATTTTCGCCCAGGTGAACCTTCGCGGCGGCGGCGAATTCGGGGAGGCGTGGCATCTCGCCGGGATTCTGGAAAAGAAGCAGAATGTTTTCGACGATTTCATCGCCGCCTCGGAATGGCTGATCCACAACAAATACACGCAGCCCGCGAAGCTGGCGATTTTCGGCGGGAGCAACGGCGGCTTGCTGGTGGGGGCCGCTCTGACCCAGCGGCCGGATCTGTATCGCGCCGTGGTCTGCTGGCATCCTCTGCTGGATATGTTGCGCTATGACCAGTTCATGGAAGCTCAGTTCTGGGTATCGGAATACGGGTCAGCCAAAGATCCGAGACAGTTTCAATGGCTGGACGCTTACTCGCCGTACCAGCACGTGAAACCGGGAACGAAGTATCCGGCGGTGTTGTTTATGACCGGAGACGGAGACACGCGCGTGGCTCCTCTGCACGCGCGAAAAATGGCGGCCTTGCTACAGGCGAGCACGGGCTCGGACCAACCGGTGCTGCTGCGCTACGAACTGACGGCAGGCCATTCGGGCGGGCGCTCCGTCACGCAGAGTATTGGCGACGGCACCGACATGTTCAGTTTTCTGTTCTCGCAGTTGGCGATGAGCCCCTAGAAAGCAGGCGACGCGAGCGCCCCTACATCCGAATCCATCTCCCGAGCCGGTGCGGCACCCGTGCCGATGTCTTCGGCCAGGATAATGGCCTCGGCGAGGTCGCGCATGGGCCGGCGCAACCGGCGGCTCTCACCGCGCAGCCGGAGGTAGGCTTCCTCTTCGGTGAGATTGTATTTCGACTGCAGGATCCCTTTGGCTCGTTCCACCAGCTTTCGGGCTTCCAACTGCCGCTTCATTTCGAGCGTTTCTTCCTGCAGCCGGACGTTCTCCTCAAAAACTCGCCACCTCGCGATGGCGCCGCCCATCTGCTCGCCCATGAAGGAGAGCAGGGCTACTTGCTCGGGGGTGTGGGCGTGCGGCTTCCTGTGATGAATGTTGATGACGCCAATGACATGGCCACCTGCGATCAGCGGTACCGACAGAAAAGCCTCAAAGGTGTCTTCCACCAGGGCAGGGAAGTTCTTGAAACGTTTGTCCCCGGAAGCCTTTGCGGAAAGCGCAACGACCGATTTATGTTCCGCGACCCAGCCGGTGATCCCTTCACCCAGCTTCATCCGGATACTGCCGATTTCACGGGTGTGCGGCAGTTGTGATGCCCGCAGAACGATCTCTCCCTGCGGTTCCACCAAGTAAACCAGGCATGCGTCGCAGAACGTTACGTCCGCCGTAAGCCGGATTAGCTCCCTCAGCATTTCGTCCAATATCAATCCAGAACTGACAATCTTACTGGTCTGATGTAACAGATCGATCTGTGAATGCATGAGTCCCATGAACGAGCGTAGAGCGGGAAATCCTGTTACGTCCAATAGAAATTTTGTATCGCTGGTATGGGCTGTTCACCGAACAAATCTTAATAGAATCTTTATAAAAAAACCTTCTACACAGGATCTAAACAATCGATTTGGTTTTGAGGCGGGTGTGTCTTAACTTTAACAGTGAGCCGGGCTGTAGACGCCGGCACTTGAGGGGCTGGGTTAGGTACGATCTGCGATCAAATCCCTTGCAGACAATGACTTGCGTGAAATGCCCTGCTGCGTGTGGGCGGTGGTTCGCCCAATAATATGATGGAGTTCGTGAGCCAAAACGCGTCCGAGAGCACGCCCGAAAAGCAGGTCGCTGCGGGCGCCAGGAGTGGATGTGAGCGAACTTCGGACGCGGTCGCATTCCACATCAGCGAAGGGGATGACCATACCATTCGACATATGAGTGTAAGCCAGTGCGACGGGGTCGGCGGGCAAAGGCGGCGCCCAAGGCTTGGTCTGGCAAATCCCGTGGAAGGTGACGACCACGAGGCTGGGAAAAGAATCCGTAGAGGAGATCTCGTTGAGGGTCCGCCAGTTCAGTTCGACTCCGGAATCACGCATCAGGTTCTGGAGTTCCCGTTTCATTTCGTTCACGGAAGGCTCAGAATGCTGGGCGTCGAATTGAAGGATGAGGGTTACCGGGCCCGCCGCGAAAGCGGCACAGGCTGACACAAGAACAGCGAACAGTGCGCAAATAACGGGGCGCATGGGTTGCCTCCAACGTGGAGAACAATAACCGCGCCCTCATTATACTCTCCGGAAACACCGGAGCAAATGGGCCGGAGGGGTCTGCCAGTACTATTTTGGAACCGAATCAAAGCGGGTTTCACCGTTTCAGAAACCTGCACCGCCCACGGCGGCTCCGAGTTGAGTCGCAGCCGCTCCGACCTGCGGCAAGCAAAGCTTAGGGCTTAAAAGCGAGCCCGTTCCCCTCGCTCATTTCCACTTCACAGGAGAAGAAGATGCGTAAGTCGATAAGCCGCCACAGCCGTATTTTATTCCTGCTCAGTCTTTTGCTGCCTACCGCCTGGATGGGCTACTCGCAATCCACAACCTCACTGCGCGGCACCATCACAGACGCCCAGGGCGCCGTGATTCCGGGCGCGGTGGTGACGCTCAGCGACATGGAACGAGGAACGTCGCGGCAGGTGGTGACGGATGCCGTGGGTGACTACGCATTTCTGCAGATGCAGCCGGGCAATTATGCGATCAAAGCGGAGAAGCCCGGTTTCTCAACGGCTACTCGCAGCGGCATCAAGCTGCTGGTGAATACTCCGGCCACGCTCGATCTGCGCCTGGAGATCGGCAACGCGTCGGAAACGGTGAACGTGGTCGCAGAGACGGCGGCCACCAATACCGTCGATGCTTCGGTGGGTAATCCGTTTTCTGAGCGGCAGGTCCGGCAATTGCCGCTCGAGACGCGCAATGTGGTGGAACTGCTCAGTCTGCAACCGGGCGTGACGCCAAGCGGTGAAGTGATGGGAGCGCGGCGCGATCAGAACAACATTACGCTCGATGGCGCGGATGTGAACAACAACCAGAATTCCGGCTTGATGGTGCAGAATAGCAACACGTTCACCGGCGGTTTCCAGGGCTCGAACGCCAACGGCGCGGTGACCAATTCCGGGTTCAACGCGGTGCTGCCAATCCCGCTGGATTCGGTGCAGGAGTTCCGCGTGACCGTGGCCGGCGAGGGGCCAAACCAGGGGAGGTCCTCCGGCGGCCAGGTGGCACTGGTCACTAAGAGTGGATCGAACCAGTTTCACGGCTCGCTCTACGAATTCAATCGCAACACCGACACTGCCGCCAACACGTGGTTCAACAATCGATCCGACGTTCCGCGCGAGCCGCTGGTGCGCAACCAGTTCGGCGCCTCGGCCGGCGGCAAGATCAAGCGCGATCGCCTGTTCTATTTTTTCAACTACGAACAGCGGACCGATGCCAGTGGTGTAGCCACGGCGCGCGCCGTCCCGTCGGATACGATGCGGCAGGGCATTCTCACCTTCAAGCTGGCGGACGGTTCCACGCAGTCGCTCTCGCCGGCGGAAATCCGGCTGGTGGATCCCCTGCATCAGGGCGTCGACGCGAACATGCTCAAAGTGTTGAATTCCTATCCCAACGGTAATGACCCGACTTTCGGCGAGGACGGCGGTCTCAATTTTAGCGGCTTCCGTTTCAACGCGCCAAGTCATCGCGACGACAGGGCCATCGTGGGCAAGATCGACTATCACATCGATGGCGCCGGCAAACATACCGTCAGCGTTCGCGGCACGCTGGCGGATAACACCGACGATCAAATACTGGCGCAGTTTCCAGGCCAGGCGCCTGCTTCAACGTTGCGGGACAACAGCAAGGGCGTTTCGGCGCAGTACACCGCGATCCTGAAGCCGAACGTGGTGAACGTTTTCAATTTTGGATACACGCGCTTCGGCCAGGCGTTTTCTGGCGTCACCGGACCCGCATTGTTCCAGACCGCGCTCGACCCCCTGCAGAATCCGTATGCTCGTCCCCTGGGTCAGCGCTTGCCGACGGTCAACCCCACCGATGACCTCACCTGGATCAAAGGCAAGCACACCATCACCGCGGGAGTTAACTTACGCTTCATTCACAACAACTCGGCGTCCGACGCCAATTCGTTCGCGCGGTATGGGTACGGCGCCACCGAACTGATCGGCCTGGGCGCAGATATCGACAACGCGGTTACGGCTTACATCCAGCAGCGCACTGGTAATCCGAATGCCCAGCTCGCTGACCCCACTTCGGTGGCAAACGGCATGGGCGCGATCCTGGGGATGGTGAACGACAATTTCCACACCGACTTCTTTGACAAAAACGGCAACCCGCTACCGCAGGGAACGCTGCAAGTGCGCACGTTCGTGGAACGCGACTACGCCGCTTATATTGGAGATACTTTCCGAGTGAACCGGGCGCTCACGGTGAATTTCGGTGTCCGGTATGAAAACTTCCGGCCTCCGTATGAGTCGCATGGAATTCAGGTGACATCCACTTATCCGCTCACCTCGTATTTCGCCCAGCGCGATTCCTTGCAGGCGCAGGGGGTACCGCAGAATGCCATGCCCAACGCCATCCTCCAGTGGGGTTTGAACGGCCCGACGAACGGCAAACCCACGTGGTGGACTCCTTTCAACAAAGCCTTTGCGCCGCGCCTGGGACTGGCGTATGCGCCCTCGGACCATAGCGGCCTGATCGGCAAGATGTTTGGCACCGCCGGAGTGTTCCGCGCTGGCGCCGGGATGGCTTACGACCGCTTCGGCAGCGATTTGATCACGCAATATGATCAATACGGTTCCATCGGACTGGCCACGCAATCGAATTTCCCGGATTCCTACAGCTTCTCCACCAGCCCGCGGTTTACGGGCAGCGCTCCGGTGGTGCCGCCGAATGCGGCGGAGACTTTCCCCTTCACGCCGCCCAACATCGCCGCCATTTCGGGTGCGTTCGAAGGGATCTCGCCCAACTTGAAGCCGCCCTATTCGTATCTGCTGAATGCGAGCTTCGCGCGGGCGATTCCCGGCAAGATGATTATCGAGGTCGGATACACCGGGCGCTTGTCGCACAGACTTCTGATGGAAGGCGACGTTTACACGCCGCTGGAGTATTTCAAAGATCCTAAGTCAGGGATCACGTGGGAGCAGAACGCCAACACTGTGCGGAAGCTGTTCGATTCCGGCATCACGCCGGCCATGGTGCAGAAGAACCCGAGCCTGGTGCCTACGCTGCCTTTCGTGGAGGACATCTGGCCCGGCTTGGCCAATGTTGATTTCCCCGGCAGCGCTTCGGCAAACTACTTCAACTGCGTTTACAACGATTACGGCGGGAGCTTCCTCGATTGCCTCCACGCCGTGGACCGCAATACCACCAGCTCGTACGTCAACGGCAAATGCCTGTCCAAGTTTGGGTGCTACACGTTCTTTCCGCTGCAGGGCAGCTCGATGCCTACGTGGATGAATGCCGGCACCGCGGCCTACCACAGCCTCACCGTGGCGTTGCGCCGCCAGTTCAGCACTGGCTTTTCGTTCGACTTCAACTATGCGTGGTCGCATTCCATCGACCTTGGGTCAGCGGCCGAATCCGGCGCCGGACCACAGGGCGCCGCCATTCAGAATATTTTCAACACCAAGGAATTCCGCGGATCTTCCGATTTTGATATGCGCCACAATATCAGCGCGAATTTTCTGTACGAGCTGCCGATCGGCAAAAACAAGATGTTGTTCCGCGACGTGCCGGGATGGGCGAATCAGATTATCGGAGGGTGGCAGGTTTCCAGCGTGATCCGCTACCGTTCGGGATTGCCGTCGACGGTAGCCGGCGACCTGGCCTACAACGCCAACTACTGGCTGAACTCGCTGACCGTGGTCACTCAACCGATTCACACGGGCGTGCAGATCGACCAGAACGGGATTCCGAGCATTTTCGGCAACACGTCGGCATCCAGCTCGTTCGAGGACGAATTTCCAGGACACAGCGGAACGCGCGCGGCCGTGCGCCTGGCGCCGTTCTTCAACACCGATCTCACCCTGGCGAAGTGGTTTAAGCTCCCGTGGGAAGGCCAGCGCGTGCAATTTCGGGCGGAGGCATTCAACGCCTTCAATAACGTGAATTTCACGAACCCGAGCTTGTCGCTGATTTCGCCGCTGACGTTCGGTGAGTTTCAGGGGGTCATGCCGGCGCGTGAGATGCAGTTCGCGCTGCGGTACGAGTTCTAAAGTTTGCGGCACAGAGCCGGAAACAACTGTGACGTTTCTGGCGCGCCCGGAGAGACTCGAACTCCCGACCTACTGGTTCGAAGCCAGCCGCTCTATCCGACTGAGCTACGGGCGCGCTAGGGCTATTATATGCCGGAGGGCTCCGAAAGCAGCCGATAATGCCAGGACTTTACCTGAACAGAATCAACCGTATATGTTCCCAAATCGTGTCGTAAGATCCAAAACCCTGGCGCACCCCGCTGCAGGCGCGGCGCGTAGACGCCTGATTCACAGCATTCTTGAAACGCGACCGGTTTGGTTTCCGAAATGCTCAGTCCAACGCCTAAGCACCGGAGCTTACTATGGCGTCGGATCGTCTGCGAAAACGGCTTGTCTCGGTGAATGCCATCTTCGAAATGCTCACGCTTCGCCGCGCTCAATCGGGCGACCCCCAGTTGGGCGCCGGCATGGAGAAGCGGATTTTGGAAGCTGAGCTTCTGGACCTGGAAAAGGCCACAGTCGCGCAGGAGATGGAGGATGCTGCCGAACGGTCTACCCGAACCGACCTCTAGCGCCTCCTAGAATTCCCTGCCAACTAAGGCGGGCATGTACCTGGTGCGAGACGCTATCATCCGCTAGTCCCCGCTACTTGATTTCTAAAATTTCTTTTTCTTTGTTCCTCGCCGCCTGATCCAGCTTCTGCATGTAGAGGTCGGTCATTTTCTGGATCTCATCGTGGCCGCGCCGGTCTTCGTCCTCGGTGATCTTTTTGTCCTTGAGTAGTTTCTTGACGGCTTCGTTGCCGTCCCGGCGGATGTTGCGGATAGCCACGCGGTGGTCTTCCGCCACGGTGTGGAGGTGTTTCACCAACTCTTTGCGGCGCTCCTCGTTGAGAGGTGGAATCGGGATGCGCACGAGCTTGCCGTCATTGGCCGGATTCAGACCGAGGTCGGAGGCGCGAATGGCTTTCTCGATCGCTCCGATCTGCGATAGATCCCAGGGCTGCACGGTGATGAGCGTTGGCTCGGGTACGTGGAGGTTGGCGAGCTGGTTGATGGGCGTGGGCGTGCCGTAGTAGTCCACGCGGATGTGGTCCAGCAGGCTGACCGACGCCCGGCCTGTCCGGATGCTCGCCATGGCGTGTTGCAGGTCAGTGACGGCTTTCTCCATACGGCTCTTGGCGCTGACTTCAACATCTTTAACAGATTTGAAAGCTGGCCCCACGGGGGCCGTGTTTTCGGTTTTCATAGACGCTAATGGATCGACGTGCGGATCGTTCCCGCATCGACATACGCATTATACAATGCCCCTCGCTTTTAAGCCTTTGCGTATGCGGAAGTTATTAGTTTGATGTTGGTGGATCGGGCTGGCGGCGCCTCAGCGGAATATCGCGGACACATCCCGCACGATGTGCCTGGCGGTCTGGAACAGGGCTTCGCGAGCGGGTGGGTATCCGACAAACACCCACAGAGCGATCCCCCCAGCAGCCAGCCAGATGAGCGATTTGTCCTTCATCCTATTTGGAGCCTGTCTGATTGTAGCTCCGTTTTTGCGGCTAAACTGTGGGGTCTTATACTGAAGATATTTGGTGAAGGCTCCATTTAGGCCACGCCTGTCAGTCTTTGTGACCGTTTTGGGATGTCTATGCGCCCACTGGGCGCTGGCTCTCAACCGAACGAAAAGCCTTACGCAATACACCCGCACCATCTGGACCCAGGAGCAGGGTCTTCCACAAGACACGATTCGCGCCATCGCGCAGACCACGGACGGCTACCTTTGGCTGGGTACCGACGAGGGGCTGGCGCGATTCGATGGTTACGAATTCGTCATCTTCAACAAAGACCATGGAGATCTGCCCAGTAATTCGATCACTGCGCTGTCCGCCGGCGCCGACGGCAGCTTGTGGATCGGGACAGCCGACGGGCTGACGTGCTACCGCAATAAACGCTTCACTACCTACAAGACCAAAGACGGCTTGCCAGACAATGCCATCACGTCGGTAACGCAAGGACGGTCGGGCGCTGTGTGGAGTGTGGCGGGAACATTTCTGACGCGTTTCGAGGCGGGGAAATTCACCAACTTCCAGTCGGGGACAGAGCTGCCGATTGCGGCCATCCGGATTGCATATGAAGACAGCGAACACAACCTCTGGATCTCGGGCTTTGGCGGTGTGGCGAAGTTGGTCGACGGCAAGTTCGTACCGGCGATCGGCGCAGCGTCGCTCGAGGGCGCCATTGTCAGCTGCATGCTGAGAGATCGCCATGGGGACTTCTGGGTGGGCAGCAGCAAAGGGCTGCTGATGCTGACAACTTCGGGAAAGATCCGAAGGTTCGATAGACGCGATGGGCTTCCGGATCCGTTTGTGCGGTCTCTTTGGGAGGACCGGGACGGCAACTTGTGGGCTGGAACAAACGGCGGACTGAGCCGACTTGTGAACGGCAGGTTTGTCGCCCCCGCCATCGACAGCGGCCACGATCGCGACTGGGTCCGTTCCATCTATGAAGACCGCGAGGGAAATCTGTGGGTGGGGATGAACAGCGGTCTCATCCGGCTTCGTGACGATGTGTTCACGATCTATTCGCGCGGCGAGTCGCTTCCCAGTGACGAGCCCACCGCGGTATATCAGGATCACACAGGGAGAATATGGGTCGGCTTCCACGACAGCGGACTCGGCTTCTTCGGCCAGGGCGGGTTCCACACTTATACGACGCGAGACGGCTTGGCGAGCAACGAGATCTTTTCCATCCGTGAAGATCACAGTGGAGACCTGCTGGTGGCGACACGCGAAGGCCTGAGCCGCATGCATGCCGGCAAGTTCACAACGCACGTGCCGGCGGACCCGCTCGGACGTCAAATTGTGTTTGATGTCCGGGAAGACGCACGAGGGAGCGTTTGGCTGGCGACGGCCGGTGCTTTGAGCGAACTGCGCAACGGACATGTGCGCAAAGTGGTGGATGGCGGCACGCTATTGAACAGCGCCATCGTGGCCCTGTGCGTCCGCCACGATGGAAGCATCTGGGCGGGAACCTATGGGAGAGGCTTGTGGGCCGTGGCCGGCAGCGCCATCCGCCTGTACACCACCGCTGACGGCTTATCGAACGATCAGATTCGTTACCTTCGCGAAGATGAGGACGGTGCTCTGTGGATTGGCACCTTCGGCGGCGGCCTGAATTGCTTGCGCAACGGGCGGTTCTTCCACTACACCTCCAGGGACGGATTGCTCAGCGACAACATTTCGCACATCGAGGATGACGGTGAGGGCTCACTCTGGCTCAGCACGACGCGCGGCATCTGCCGCATTTCCAAACAGCAGCTACTGGAATTTTCGGCAGGAAAGACCGGAAAGCTGGCGCCCGTCAACTACGGCCTGGAAGACGGTTTGCGCAGTGCACAGTGCGCGCCGGGTTATCCGACTTCAGGCGGCGGCTGGCGGACCGCCGATGGCCGCTTGTGGTTTCCCACCACCAGAGGGTTGGCCGTGCTCGATCCCAACGCGCCGAAGAGGCAGCCGGCTCCAGTCGCGGTGCAACTTGTCGAGGTTACAGCGAACGGCGAGTCTGTCGACACCGCGCGGCCGTCCGACCTGACTCCGGGAACCGGCCGCATCCAGATTCATTACACCGGCATCCACCTTACGGCGCCGGATCGCGTGCATTACTCCTACATGCTGGAAGGCCTGGATCACGATTGGGTGCAGGCCGGGGCGCGCCGGCTGATCAATTACAACAGTCTGCGCCACGGGAATTATCGCTTCATCGTGAAAGCGGAGATCGAGGGAGGGCCGGCGAGCGAAGCAGTGTACACTTTCCGCCTGCTGCCGCATTTCTACGAAACCGTCTGGTTCCGGTGTTTCGTGGCATTGTTGCTTACGGCGAGCGGGTGGGCGGCGTTTCGCCTGCGCGTGCGGCAGATTCGTGGGCGGTTCGCGTTGGTGCTGGAGGAACGCGCGCGCCTGGCTCGCGAAATTCACGACACGCTGGCCCAAGGTTTCGTGGGCATCTCCTCGCAACTGGATGCTGTCGCCATGAGCTTGCCCAGTAACGTAGATCTCGCCAAGCAACATCTGCAATTGGCGTCGAAGATGGCGCGGCATAGCCTCACCGAAGCCCGCCGTTCCGTGATGGACCTCCGGGCGTCAGCGCTGGAAGGCCACGATCTGCCCGCTGCGCTTCAGGCCGGAGCGAAACAGTGGACCCTCGGTTCAGCCATCGATGTGCGGGTAGACGTGACCGGTGAGCCGAAGGCGTTGCCTGAGGAGATCGAACAAAATTTGTTGCGCATTGCGCAAGAAGCGGTGGCCAACGCCCTCAAGCACGCGGCGGCCAGCCGAATCGGGATCCGGCTGAGCATGGAGGCCCGCCGGCTTTGCCTGCGGGTTGAGGATGACGGCCGTGGTTTCGAACAGCAGGACGCCTTCTCGACTGTGGGGGGCCATTTCGGTCTTCTGGGGATGCGTGAGAGAGCGGAACGGCTGGGAGGCGCGCTCATTCTGCGCAGCCGGCCTGGAGACGGCACACAGGTTGAAGTGACCGTGCCTTTGTCATGAGCGGCGCCCGGCGGATTCGTATTCTGATTGCCGAGGACCATCTCATCGCCCGCGTCGGTGTTACAACTATCGTGAATATGCAGCCGGACATGATTGTGGTGGCGGAAGCGGCGAGCGGCCAGCAAGCGGTCGAGTTGTTTCGTAAGCATCTGCCCGACGTAACGCTGCTGGACCTCCGGATGCCCGTCATGAGCGGAGTGGAAGCCGCAATCGCGATTCGCCGGGAGTATCCGGAGGCCCGATTGATCGCGCTGACCACCTACGGCGGTGACGAGGATATCCGGCGCGCGCTGCAAGCTGGAGTGCAGGCGTATCTCACCAAGGACGTGCTGCATGACGATTTGCTGAAGGCGATCCGGGCCGTGCACGCCGGTGAAACCTTTCTGCCACCTTCCGTTGCCGCGACGCTCGCGGCGCAGCTCCCCGGCCCGGTTCTCAGCGCCAGAGAGATCGAAGTGCTTTCGCTTATCGTGGACGGGCGGGCAAACAAGCAGATCGCCTATCAGCTCAATATCGCCGAGCACACGGTGAAAAACCACGTGAAGAACATCCTGGCGAAGCTTGGCGTCGCGGACCGGACGCAAGCGGCCACGGCCGCCATTCAGCGTGGAATCATTCACTTGGCGTAATTGGTGAAAAAACGGATGGGCATAGCTCTAAAGAGCTACCATCCCGCGGTCCCGCATGTCATCCAACGAGTACGGCCATGTCGGATAATGACAGAAGTCGTTGCGAAGCCACGTCGGGAAAAACCAGCGTACTCGGCTAGTCGGGGCATGGGACTAGCAGCCGAAATCAAATGTGGATAGTCAGACTGGCGTTACGGCGCCCTTATACATTCGTTGTCATGGCGGTGCTGATTGCCATCCTCGGCGGGGCGGCGATTGTCACCATGCCGGTGGACATCTTTCCGTACATCGATATTCCGGTGGTGAGCGTGATCTGGAACTACCAGGGCATGTCGCCGGACGAGATCGAGAAGCGCATTGACACGATTTTCGAGCGCTCGATGACCACCACGGTCAACGACATCGAACACATTGAGACGCAGGCTTACAGCGGCGTCTCCGTTACCCGGGTTTATTTTCAGCCGAACGTGAAGGTGGAAATGGCGATGGCGCAGGTTACCGCCATCTGCCAGACGTTGCTGCGAATTTTCCCGCCGGGGACTTACCCGCCCAGCATCGTCAAATACGATGCCTCGAGTGTGCCGATACTGCAACTCGGATTACAGAGCAAAACGCTCAGCGAACAGCAGATTTTCGATTTGGGCCTGAACTTCCTCCGGACGCAGCTAGCCACGGTGCAAGGCGCTGCCGTTCCGCTGCCGTTCGGCGGCAAGTTCCGCCAGGTAATGGTGGACCTGAACCCTGAGGCGCTGTATGCCAAGCAGCTCTCGCCCGCGGACGTATCCGCCGCGCTGGGGCAGCAGAGTTTGATCCTGCCGGCCGGCGACATCAAGATCGGAGATTTGGATTACCAGGTGAAGCTCAACAACAGCCCGGTGATTCTGGATCAACTCAACGATTTGCCGATTCGGGTGGTGAACGGGGCGACGGTGTACCTGAAAGATATCGCGCAGGTGCGGGACGGCTATGCAGTGCAGACTAGTATCGTCCGCACGAATGGGACGCGAGGCGCTTTGGCCACGGTGCTACGAAACGGCAAAGCCTCCACGCTGTCGATAGTGCAGAAAGTCAAAGAAGCGCTGCCGAAGATCCTGGCGGGGCTGCCGCCAGAACTGGAAGTGCGGCAGTTTTTCGATCAGTCGCTGTTTGTGCGCGCGGCGATCGGCGGTGTGGTCCGCGAAGCCGTGATCGCGGCGTTCCTCACCGGTTTGATGATCCTGCTGTTTCTGGGGAGCTGGCGCAGCACCGTTATTGTCTGCATCTCGATTCCGCTTTCGATCCTGACATCGCTGGTGATTCTCAGTCTGATGGGTCAGACGATCAATGTGATGACCCTGGGCGGGCTGGCGCTGGCGGTCGGCATTCTGGTGGACGATGCCACGGTTGAAATCGAGAACACCCACCGCAATATGGCCATGAAGAAGCCGCTGGTGCGGGCCGTGCTGGATGGAGCGCAGCAGATCGCCGTTCCGGCCTTCGTGTCCACGCTGGCAATCTGCATCGTATTTGTTCCGGTACTGTTGCTTACCGGCGCGGCCAAATATCTTTTCACTCCACTCGCCATGGCCGTGGTGTTTGCCATGCTCGCGTCTTATCTGTTGTCGCGAACGTTGATTCCCAATATGGTTCATTACCTGTTGAAGCCGGAGCTGAAACTGTACGTGTTGGGGGAGCATGGCGAGGCGGCTGGCGGCAGCGGGGCCATCTGGCGCGTTCATCATGCTTTCAACCGGAATTTCGAGCGGATGCGGACCTTTTACGGCGGGCTGCTCGATTGGGCACTGGAGCATCGCGCGCTGGTGTTGACGGTGTTCGCGGTGTTCGTGGCGGGGTCGATGTGCCTGGTGCCCTTCGTGGGTCAGGATTTTTTCCCGACAGTGGATTCCGGCCAATTGCGGCTGCACGCCCGGGCGCCCGTTGGCACGCGCATTGAGAAAACGGAGATGCTGTTCGCAGACATCGATAACGAAATCCGCCAGGTGATCCCGCCCGATGAAATCGACACGATCATCGACAACATTGGCGTGCCGTTCGGAGGATTTAACCTGGCGTTCGGGGATAACACGACGATAGGCACCGACGACGGCGACATCCTGATTTCGCTCAAGAGCGAGAAGCACGGTCCGACCGCCGAGTACACGCACCTCCTGCGCCAGCGCTTCCACGAGAGATTTCCAGATGTGACGTTTTTCTTCGAGGCGGCCAACATCACCAACCAAATCCTGAATTTCGGCCTGCCGGCTCCTATCGATGTGCAGATCATGGGACGGGATGCCGTGGCAAACTACAACCTGTGCCGGGAGCTGGAACGGCGCGTTAGCCGCATTCCGGGCGCCGCAGATGTGCACATTCATCAGGTGGTGAATTACCCTGAGATGCGGGTGACGGTCGATCGGAATAAAGCGGAACAGATGGGCTTAACCCAGCGCGATGTAAGCAGCAGCCTGCTGATCTCGCTCAGTTCCAGCGGTCAGGTGGCGCCCACGCAATGGCTGAACTGGACCAATGGCGTCACCTATTCTGTTGCCGTTCAGACTCCGCAGTATCGTTTAAATTCGCTCGACGCGCTGTTCCGAACGCCCATCACTGCGCTGGGGGCGGCGGTGACCAGCAACACGCCGGGTTCGCCCGCGGGGAGCGCGAACGCGTCCAATTCGTTTGTGGGCGCGGCGCCCAACCAATCGTCCCAAGCGTTCGGAAATCCCGGTGCGACGCCGACAGGAACGCAATTGCTTTCCAACCTGGCGACGGTGACACGCGGAGTGGGGAACGAGATTGTAAATCACTACAATGTGCAACCGGTTTTCGATGTGTACGCGAACGTGGACCGTCGCGATCTGGGCAGTGTCGGCGCGGCAGTCGAGCAGGTGATGAACGATGTTTCGAAGAAACTGCCTAAGGGCGCGAGCTTGGCCCTGCGCGGACAAGTGAACACCATGCGGACTTCGTTTTTCCGCCTGGAACTCGGGCTCATCTTCGCGATCGTGCTGGTTTACCTGCTGATGGCCGTCAACTTTCAGTCGTGGCTGGATCCGTTCATCATCCTCATGGCATTGCCTGGCGCCTTGGCGGGCGTGGTGTGGATCCTGTTCGTCACCCAAACCACATTCAGCGTGCCGTCGCTGATGGGCAGTATCATGAGTATCGGCGTGGCCACGGCGAATAGTATTCTGCTGGTGGTTTTCGCCAACGATCAGCGTGCCGAGGATATGGGTGCGCGGGCCGCGGCGCTGGCAGCGGGCTACACGCGAATCCGGCCGGTGCTTATGACGGCCTTGGCCATGATTATCGGAATGCTGCCGATGGCCTTGGGTTACGGTGAGGGAGGCGAGCAGAACGCACCGCTGGGACGCGCCGTCATCGGTGGGCTGCTGCTGGCCACCGTGACAACGCTGTTCATCGTCCCGCTGGTGTACAGCCTGGTGCGAAGCAAGGCGCCGGTGGATTATGACAAGAAGATCGACGAAGAACACGGGCAGACTATTGCGGACATACTGGAACTTGCCTGACGATAGTGTATGAGTCTGATGGAAGCTGACATTCCGAAGAAAGGCCCGAGCACCGAAGAGCGGCTGCGAGCCGAGGTCGAGTCTCTTCAGCGGCAACTGGAAGAGCAGAAGCGGCTGGTGGCACAAGCCGCGCCGCAGACGCACCAGGCGGAGCCGCCTTCGCGGATGACGCTGGGTGCGCTGTCGCTGGTCGGGGTTTTGGCGGTGGCAGCGGCTTTCTTTGCGGGTTATATTCCGCACCAAAAGCGCGAATCGATGCTCACCGCGGAGGCCAAATCAGCGTATGAAGCGCTGCCGGCCGTAACGGTAGTGAGCGTCGTGCAATCACCGGGCAAAGTCAGCCTGGTGCTGCCGGGCAGCATACAGGCGCTCACCGAGGCGCCGGTTCTCGCCAGGGCGAGCGGCTACATTCGCAAGCGGTACGTCGATATCGGCGATCGCGTGACGGCGGGCCAGTTGCTGGCGGAAATCGAAGCGCCGGAGCTGGACGCGCAGGTGAAGCAGGCGAAGTCCGCCGCACGTCAAGTGCAGTCCGCTCTGGAACAGGCGCTGGCCAATCTGCAGCAGGGCAAAACCAATCAGGAACTCGCTCGCGTGACGGCCCAGCGCTGGAGCAACCTGGAGAAGAAGGGTGTGGTTTCCCGCCAGGAGAATGACACCTACCAGGCCCAATACCTTGCTCAGAGCGCAAGCGTGGAAGCCCTGGAGAAGGCGGTGGCCGCGGCCCGGGACAGCGTTTCGGGAGCAGAGGCCAATGTGGTGCGCCTGGTGGAGTTGCAGGGTTACAAGATGGTGCGCGCGCCATTCGCCGGCGTGATCACGTTACGCAACGTGGACGTCGGCGCACTGATTACCGAGAGCAACACGCTTTTGTTCCGCATCGCCCAGACCAATGTTCTGCGAACGTACGTCAATGTGCCCCAAGCGGATGCAGATGCCGTCCACATTGGGCAGACGGCGCGAGTTACATTCCCCGAAGTTCAGGGAAGGCAGTTTGCGGGTACAGTCACGCGCACTTCCAACGCGCTCGATCCGGCCACGCGCACGCTGCTGACAGAAGTACAGGTCGCTAATGCTGCGGGAAGCTTGTTGCCGGGAATGTACGCACAGGTTGACCTCACCACACCGCGAAAAGATCCACCCTTGGTGATTCCCGGCGACACGCTGGTCGTACGGCAGGACGGCCCACAGGTGGCCACCATAGCCGCCGGCAACGTGATTCACTATCAGCGAATCGAACTGGGGCGCGACTATGGCGATCGCATCGAAGTCAACTCCGGTTTGCAGGCAGGCCAGCTGGTTGTCGTGAATCCGGGCGATACCGTGCGCGAGGGCGTGAAGGTGAATCCAGTGCCACTCAATGAAAAGCCGGCGAAACCCGCGGCGCCTTCCGGGGGCTCGCGGTAGGCATGCTCCGATCGACGTGGCACTCGCGGCTCGGCGTCAGCCTTGCTGTTCTGCTGTCGCTCGCTCCGATGGCGGAGGGCCAGATTCCGGGATGGGCTCGCAAGGCCGAGCATCCCCGGCCCGTGAATTTTGAGAACTCACCTCGAATTCACGACTTGATCCGCTCGGGAAACTTGTATCTGTCGCTCTCGGACGCTCTCGCCTTGGCCGTTGAGAACAATCTCGACATTGAGCTGCAGCGGTTCAGCGTTCCGGTTGCCGACACCGACGTACAGCGTGCACAGGGAGGCGGGACGCTGCGTGGGGTGCCATTCATTCTGGCGGAGAGCCCAGCGGGAGTGGGTGGTCCGCTGAGCCCGCTGGTTACCAATCCGGCAAGCGGTTCGACTGTGACACCGGGGACCGCCGTGGCTACCAATCCCCTCGAACTGGGGGTTCTGGGCGAGGTACAAACCAATCTCTCGGTTCAGGGGACGCTCCCGCAATCGAGTGGCACGCCCGTCAACATATTTGATCCCGCCCTGGTTGGGCGGTTGAACTGGACGCATCAAACCACGCCGCAGTCCGCCAGCTTGTCAGACGTCAACTCGCTGGTTACGAACACAGGAATGGCCAACGTCGGCATCCAGCAGGGCTTCAGCACAGGCACGCAAGTGAACCTGGCATTCAACAATAGCCATCAATCACTCAATTCATTGCAAACCAGCTACAATCCGTTCACCGGATCGAGCCTGGGCCTGACCGTCACGCAACCGCTGGTGCGCGGATTCGGGCGCAGCCTCAATCGCCGGTTCATCCACATCGCGAACAACAATCAGAAAATAACCAATCTGCTTTTCGAACAGCAACTGATCGCCACGGTCTACGGTGTCACGCGCCTTTACACGGACCTGGTAGCACTCTACGAGGACGTGAAGAACAAAGAGGAATCCCTGGCGCTGGCGCAAAAGCTGTTTACCGATACGCAGGCGCAGGTGGAGGAGGGAACCCTAGCGCGGGTGGAGATGACGCGCGCCAATGCGTCGGTCTTCTCGAGCCGGCAGGACGTGATCAACGCGCGTGGCCTGTTGGAGGAGCAGGAGGCCATCCTGAAGACTGTGGTCACGAAGACCGGCAATCAGGATCCGCAGGTGCAGGCGGCACGGATTATCCCCACCGATTCTCTGGGCGTTCCCGAAAAGGAGGAAGTCCGGCCCATCCAGGACCTGCTTTCCGAAGCGATGGCGCATCGCCCGGACTTGAGCCAGGCTAATCTGCAGATTGAGAACTCCGAAATAGGCTTGAAAGGCTCTCGGAATGCAGTTCTGCCAGAGGTGGATTTGGTGGGCATCGCACAGAACAACGGCCTGACGGGTGCGGCAACGCCATTCGCGCCGGCCGCGGACGTGCCGTACGTGGGAGGTTACGGCGGGGTGCTGGACCAGATCTTCACGCGCAAGTTTCCGACTTATGGTATCGGCGTGCAGTTTACGCTGCCCATCAAGAACCGTGTGGCCGAAGCGGATCTGGCTCGAGATGAAATACAACTCCGGCAATCTCAGATCCGGCTGCGCCAGTTACAGAATCAGGCGCGGCTGGAAGTGGAGGACGCGCTCATCGCCATGCGCCGCGCTCGCTCCTCCTACGAAGCAGCGGTGCAGGCCAGGCTGCTGCAGGAGGAATCACTCGATGCCGAACAGCAGAAATTCTCAGTAGGCGCGTCGACCAGTTTTTTTGTGATTCAGTACGAAAGCCTGCTGGCGCAGGCGAAATCCACTGAAGTGGCGGCCAAAAGCGCGTACGGCAAAGCCCGGGCGGCTTTGCAGCGCGCAACAGGCGCCATCTTGAGCGACAACAATATCACTGTCGAATCGGCTTACCAAAACCACAAGTGACGCGACATTAGGACCTACTTCAGGACGAGGTCGCCGGCGCCCACGTGCGCATGGAGCCGGTACCTGCCGGACGCATTATCTTTGTCGAAGCTGCGAAAGAGCCCATCCTTTGTCACACCGAATGCCGAGGCGCTCAAATCACCGGCCCATACGGAACCATCGGCGTGCTTGTAGTCGGCCGGATTGCCGACCGAGATGGTCAGATCTCCGGCATGGATTTCCACATCCTTGTCTCCAGTTACTCCGGACACGGTCAGGTCCCCGGCGGGCGCCCGCACAAAAAGGCTCGAACTCTTCGGCACCTCAATGCGGATTTTCACATCGTTATTAGGACCGCCGCGGACACGCAGACGACCCGAGTTCCCGTCGGCGCTGAACCGGATGGTGATGTTTCTCGCCTCGTCATCCTGCTTTAGCTCGCACGTGACTCGAACGAGCGGGGAGTCGCTGCCGGTCACCTCGATATCGGCGGACCGTATCTGCATACGCATTTCGCCGCCGGGCTGGAACTTGGCCTCAAATTTCTGTTCACACGTGCCGGTTACTTCCCCGCCTACGGCCAACGAGGATGCCAGCAGGCAGAGGCCAATCGCCGGGAGTGAAGTTCGCATAGTTACAGTACATAACGGAAAACGAGCTTCAGAAGTTCCATCTGGACGACCTGACAGGCTTGCGGCGCGGACCGTATACTAAAACTTCATGTTGCCTGCGCTCCGAAGGGTATGGTTCTCCTTGGGTTTTGCGTCCGCGTTGTTGGCTCAAGCTCCCACGCCGGTCGATCCGGGAGTGGCGCCCCTGGGCCAACTTCCGTATTCGCCGGGCCTGGATGTGACTTCCATGGACCGCTCGACCGATCCATGCACAGACTTCTATCAGTACGCCTGCGGCGGGTGGATCAAGAAAAATCCGATTCCTCCGGATCAAGCACAGTGGGAAGTGTACGGGAAGCTGCAATACGAGAACGAACTGTTTCTGTGGGGCATCCTGGAGGAAGCCGCTAAACCAGCGGCGGGACGGAGCGCGGAACAGCAAAAAATTGGGGACTATTTCCACGCCTGCATGGACGAAGCTGGAATTGAAAAAGCCGACCTCTCGCCGCTCCAGCCCGGCTTGGATGCCATCGCGCGAATGGGTTCGACCGGCCAGCTAGCAGAACTTCTGGCTAGTGAACATCTAGAAGGCACTTCCACCTTGTTCCGCTTCGGATCGAATCAGGATTTCGAAGACTCCACCCGTGTCATCGCGTTCGCCGCGGCCGGCGGTCTTGGCCTGCCGGATCGTGACTACTACGTGCAAGACGAACCCAAGATGCGGGAGATCCGCGAAAAATACGTGGTCCACATGAGCCGCATGTTGGGGCTGCTTGGCGACAATGCGGAAACCGCGGCGGCGCAAGCGCAAACGGTCATGGGCATCGAGACCGCGCTAGCGAAGGCATCGCTGACACAAGTGGAGAAGCGGGACCCGTACAAGCTGTTTCACAAAATGACGCTGGCGCAACTCGAGGCGATGACGCCCTCGTTCAACTGGGACCGGTATCTGGCCACCATCGGCACACCTGGTTCCCCGACCAACGTGACGGAGCCGGAATTCTACAAGGAGGTGCAACGGGAACTGGCTTCGCAGGGTGTGGCGAATTGGAAGACCTACCTTCGTTGGCACCTGGTGCATTCCAAGGCGCCCTATCTGTCGTCGCGGTTCGTGAACGAGAACTTCGCATTCTATGGCAAGACTCTGCGCGGAATCGATGAGCTGCCGCCACGTTGGAAGCGTTGCGTGCAATACGTGGATCGCGACCTGGGCGAGGCGTTGGGGAAGGTGTTCGTCGAGAAAACGTTCGGTCCGGCAGTCAAAGCGAAAGCGTTGGAAATGACGAAGCAGATCGAGAAGGCCATGGGAGACGAGATCAAGGGTCTGCCCTGGATGGGCGAACAGACCAAACAGCAGGCCTTGGCGAAACTGCATGCGGTGGTCAACAAGATCGGGTATCCGGAGAGATGGCGCGACTACAGCTCCGTTCAGATCGTCCGCGGCGATTTTCTGGGCAACGTGAATCGCGCCGGCACTTTCGAAACACACCGTGATCTGGCAAAGATCGGCAAGCCAGTGGACCGCGCGGAATGGGGGATAACGCCGCCGACGGTAGACGCCTATTACAGCCCGCAAATGAACGACATCAATTTCCCGGCGGGAGTGCTGCAACCCCCGCTCTTCGATTTCAAGATGGATGACGCACCCAATTACGGCAATACAGGCTCGACGATTGGCCACGAGTTGACGCACGGTTTCGACGACGAAGGCCGGCAATTTGACGCGCAAGGAAACCTGCGCGACTGGTGGACGAAGAAGGATGCCGCGGAATTCGAGAAGCGCGCGTCGTGCATCTCTGAACAGTACGCGCATTATACGGTGGTGGACGACGTCAAACTTAATTCGAAACTAACGCTAGGCGAGGATGTCGCCGATTTGGGCGGAACGCTGCTGGCGTACATCGCCTGGAAGAGCGTCACACACGGGCAGCAGTTAAAAGCTACTGACGGGTTGACGCCTGATCAACGGTTCTTCGTCGGCCTGGCCCAGTGGGCGTGCGGGAGCGAGCGGGACGAGAGCAAGCGCGTGAACGCAGTTACTAATCCGCACTCGCCGCCCGAGTACCGCGTGAATGGAGTGGTGGTGAATCTGCCGGAATTCGCGCAGGCGTTTGCATGCAAGCTGGGACAACCGATGGTGAAGAAGAAAGATAAGGTGTGCCGGGTGTGGTAGCGCGGCGAGCCGGCGAATCGTTAATCTAGTCACTTCCAGAAAAATGTATAAGACAGTCCCAAGAGTACCCGATTTCCCTTCCATGGAACGCGAGATTCTGCGCTTCTGGGAGGAGAACCGAATTTTCAGCAAACTGCGAGCACAGACCGCAAATGGCCCACGCTGGTCGTTCCTCGACGGACCCATCACTGCCAATAACCCTATGGGCGTTCACCATGCCTGGGGGCGGTCGCTCAAGGACATGTACCAGCGCTATCACGCCATGAACGGTTACGCGCTGCGCTACCAGAATGGGTTTGACTGCCAGGGACTGTGGGTGGAGGTTGAGGTTGAGAAGAGCCTCGGGCTGAAGACCAAGCGAGAGATTCGCGATTACGGCATTGGGAACTTCGTGCGCGCCTGCAAGGAGCGCGTGCTCACGTTCGCGGCGCGGCAGACCGAGCAGTCGGTACGTCTGGGCTACTGGTGCGATTGGGATGACCCCAAGGTTCTGCTCGCGTTGCGTGACGCGCTGGCTGACGGGGACAGGGTGCTCACGGCGAAGCTTCCCAGCGGTCACACGGAAACGGCTCGAGCGAGCGAGATCATTCGCAAGCTCGGTTCCGCTCAATACGGCGGCAGCTACTTCACGTTCTCCGACGAGAACAATTACACGATTTGGGGTTTCTTGAAGAAGTGCCACGAGGAAGGGTTCATCTACCGCGGGCACGACGTGATGCCTTGGTGCGGACGCTGCGGCACCGGGCTGTCGCAGATGGAAGTGGCCGAGGGACGGCGAATAACCACACACACTTCGGTTTTTGTGCGCTTCCCAGTAAAGGGCCAGGAAAAGACGGCTCTGCTGGTGTGGACGACCACTCCGTGGACGCTGACCTCGAACGTCGCGGTTGCCGTAAATCCGGAGATGAACTATCTGAAGGTCCGGCACGGCGAATGGACCTACTACGTGGCCGAGGCGAACTTCGAGCGCGATCGCGTTCAGGACTTGCAGGTGGAAGGCAAACACGAGACGCACAAGTTGCCTTCCATCCGGACAATTCTGAAGGGCAGTGGCCCGACCGAGGTGCTTGGCGAGATTCGCGGGCGCGACCTGGTGGGCCTGGAGTACACCGGACCCTTTGATGAGCTTCCGGCGCAGAGGGCGCCCGGAGGCCTCTTCCCTTACGGCGAGACAGGACGTGGAAGGACGGCTGCCGAATCGCATCGCGTCATCGCGTGGAGTGCGGTGAGCGAAGCGGAAGGAACCGGATTGGTCCACATCGCACCCGGTTGCGGCGCTGAAGACCAGGAGCTTGGCAAGGAGAACGACCTTCCATTCATCGCGCCGCTTGACGAGAGCGCAGTCTTTCTCCCTGACTTCGGGCAGTTCACCGGGCGTAACGCGAACCAGGTGGCTGACGATGTGGTTGCGACATTGAAGGCGTCGGGATTCTTAGTCGCGCGCGAGCGCTATCCGCACGTGTATCCGCATTGCTGGCGTTGTAAGGAGGAACTGGTTTTCCGTCCGGTGGACGAGTGGTTTATCCGCATGGACTGGCGCGATCGCATCCAGCGAACCGTACCAAACATCAAGTGGATTCCACCGGAAGGCGAGGCGCGTGAGCTGGACTGGTTGCGCAACATGGGCGACTGGATGATCTCGAAGAAGCGCTTCTGGGGGCTGGCTCTTCCCATTTGGGTCTGCGAACAGTGCGAGCACTTCACCATCATCGGCAGCCGCGAGGAACTGAAGACCAAGGCCACAGGGGGCTGGGATCAGTTCGATGGTCACTCGCCGCACCGGCCCTATATCGACGCTGTAAAGATTCGTTGTGAAAAATGCGGCGGCGTGTCTTCCCGTATCGAAGATGTTGGCAATCCGTGGCTGGATGCCGGCATCGTACCTTTCAGCACTATGCGATACTCATCCGACCGCGCGTATTGGGAGAAGTGGTTCCCGGCGGACCTGGTGCTCGAAAGTTTTCCCGGCCAGTTCCGAAACTGGTTCTACTCCATGCTCGCCATGAGCGCGATGATTGAAGGCCGGGCGCCATTCAGGGCTCTTCTGGGGCATGCGCTGGTCCGCGATGCTCGCGGGGAGGAGATGCACAAATCCAAGGGCAATTCCATCGCGTTCGATGAAGCCGCGGAGGCCCTGGGCGCCGAGGTGATGCGCTACATCTACGCCGAGCAGAAAACCGCCCAACACCTGAACTTCCCGGACTTGCACCCTGCCGGCAACACTGGGCAGACCATGGATGCGGATGCGCGGCGTAAAGTCCTGACGTTCTGGAATTGCTACAGCTTCTTTGTCATGTACGCGACCGCCGACGGCTGGAAGCCCGACGGCCGGGCGCTTGCGGTGACGCATGAACTGGACCGCTGGGTCTTGAGCCGCCTCCAGCGCCTGGTGGAAGCCGCGCATAGCGCGTTTCAGAACTACGAACATTACCGGCTGATTGAAGCTTTTCAGGTTTTCGACGAGGATTTCTCCAACTGGTACTTGCGTCGATCACGCCGCCGCTTCTGGAAGAGCGAGCCTGAGGCTTATCAGACGCTCTACACCGTTCTGACAACGGTAACCCGCGTGATGGCGCCGCCGCTGCCCTTCCTGATGGAGGAAATCTATCAAAATCTCGTGCGCTCGGTGGATGCATCGGCGGCGGAATCGGTGCATTTGACTTCATATCCGCAGGTGGAAGCTTCGCTCATCGACGAAACGCTGGAGCAGAGCATCGCAACGATTATCCGGATCAAGAATCTCGCCTTGAATCTGCGGACGCAAAGCAAGGTCAAAATCCGGCAGCCGCTGAGCACTTTGTATGTACGGCCAAAAGACGCGGCCGACCGGCGCGTGCTTGAAAGCCCAGACTATGTTGCGCAGATTTTGGAGGAAGCCAATCTCAAAAAGGTCGTTCTGATCGAAGATGAGAGCGCGCTGGTGAGAGTGCGTCTGAAACCGGATTCGAAGAAGATTGGTCCGCGAGCCGGCAAGTACCTGAAGGCGATCGCGCAGGCCATCGAGCAGGCTGATCCGCGGGAGGCCGTGAAAAGCGGGACGTATCTGGTGCAGATCGACGGGCAAACATTCGAACTTGCGGCTGACGAAGTCCTGATCTCCTACGAAGGTCCGGAGCATCTCAAGTGCGTTTCGGAACAAGGAACGTTTATGGCGCTGGAGACGACGCTTACGCCGGAACTGTTGCAGGAAGGCCTGGCAAGAGACTTCAACCGCCTAATGCAGGACCAGCGGAAAGCGTTGAACCTCGATATCTCCGACCGCATTGTGGTCAGCTACACCGCACCGCCGCGCATAGCGGAAGCCATCACGGCTCACGAGGCTTATCTGCGGAACGAATTGCTCGCGGAGCAGCTTGAGGCCAGGGCGCAGCAGAATGGCGCCGCCAAGCTGTCGTTGAACGGCGAGGAAATCTTCGTCACCATCACTCGCGTTTGACGGCGTCAGGGGGTGAGCTACTTGGCGCTCTCCAAGTCTGCGACCACGAACCTCACCAGCGCCTCGAGCAGCGCAGTGCGCGGGTAACGCGAGTGATTCATCAGTTTCTGCAGTTCACCATCTGCGATCTTGTCGAATGGTAGGGCCACCGCGAGGTGATCGGCGCGGGCGGCGCCTAGGAATGTCGCTCCGGGGACGATTGCATCCCACTTGGTCAACTGTGCGTCGTTGGTTGCATCGAAGACTGAAAGCAATTGCTGCGCCGTCAGAAGCGCTGAAGAAGTATTGTCTTTGCCGGCAACAGCCACGATCGAGTAGGTGGGCACCATCGGGTCGGGATAACTGGCGAGAAATGCCTGGCGGACTTCGCGCTTGAGGCTGTTGAAACCTGTGGCAAGATCGCCTTCGCACTTGCCCATGTTCTGGTACTTCGCCACCCAGCCGTTGATCTGCTCAGGCAGCGTGTCGGCAATGGGCGATCCGCCGGACGCCCCTGCCACGGTGATGAAGGCCGCTACAGCAGCCGCCGCGCTGTCTTCTTCGGCCAGGGTAACCTGCAAATCGGGCGCGCCCTTGCTATAACCCAGGACGATGAACTTCCGCGGGTCAGAGTTCTGATGATCGCGAAGATATGCGGCGATCATCTTCGCATTTTCCTCGCAACTGTTGTTGGGAACGCCCAGCAGGTCGACAGACATCCCAAATTTCTCGCGCAGATATTTCTGGCCCTCATTGAAGGCGGGCGCGTTGGAGGCGCATGAACTGAGGATGCCGGGCACGATCAGCAAACGGTATTTGGTGGGCAATGGCGGCAACGCGAGGTCTTCCTTGCCCGGACTCTCAAGATAATTGCTGCAAGCGCCCCAGTCGCCGGTATCGGGGTTGTGCTGGCGGAGCACGGAGCAGAACACGTCTGCGAACTTCTGGCTGTGGTCCTGGGTGTCGGGCTGAAGATAGACCACCAGCGTACGGCCGTCGGAGTGAAAGCCGCCACCGGTCGCGGTTTTCGCCTCGGTAACCGGGTTGGAAGGCGTCATGTAATCCAGCTTCGCTACCAAACCGCTCTGCTGAAGACTCTGTCCGATGTAGTCGCGCTCGCCATCCACCGCGGGATCGATCTTGTGCGTGAGCTTGCCGTTGCGCTGGTCTTTCTCGAGGCCGATGTCGTGCGTGCCTGCACCAGCCCATAACGGCTGGCCTTCTACGTCGAACGGTGCACGCCAGAGCCGGAAATGGTGGCGCGAGGCGATTACTTTGATGGGGTCGGCCTGAGCGTAGCCGAAGTCCTGCTTGCGGCCGAACAGCATCAGTTCGCTGATGGGCATGGTGACGTAGGCTTCTCTCGAGAAACTGTCCAGCGCGCCCCGCATGAAGGCATTCTTGATCGACTTGTCGGGTTGAATCCAGCCGGCGCTGGCCAACGCACGGTGGACGCGGGCTTCCGATCCGATGATCAGAAAATTCACGCGATCGCCTACGTTGCCCAGACTGTCGTTGATGCGCGTGGGGATCTTATCGAGCATCTCCTGCGTCAATTTGGGCAACGGAGCGTTCGATACTGCTGCGGCGGATGCGGACCGGATGCTTCGTTCCAGGGTGACGTGAAAGCTCCCGTCAGGTTGATCGTTCGAGGCTGCGTTGAGCCCGAGAAACAGACGGCCGTCAATGGGCGCTTTGATTTGTGCATGAGGTCCAACGAGGAACGGCCGGGCCGCGTCGCTAGAGCCAATCCGTCCCACCAAAGCGCCACGTCCTGATTCATTCACCGGCAAAATACGGACGAGATCCAGCCAACCGCGCGCCAGTCCATCCGGCCCGTTCTCCTTGGCGCCGGCGAAATGGACGGAACCGGTGGCGGAGATGCGCACTGTATCTCCGGCTTTGAGATCAATGCCCGTGTCGGTCCAGGCCTGCGATCCAGAAATATCGAGTTCCTGCGGTTTTTGTGCAGCGCGGCACATGGGCACGGCCGCTACCAGCAGAGCGAGAAAGAATATCCGCATGCTTACATATTATTGCGGAAGAGCAGGTAGGGGGCGGGCTGAGAGTCTTTATTCTGGCGGTTGATCGACTTTTGCTTTGGTATCGCCGCCGGCTGCCTTCTCGAGTTCGGCTAGCTGATGTTTTACCTCACCGACATCCGGGGAGTCGGGCGACATCACGAGATACTTGCGCAACTGCTCGATAGCGCCGGCGTAGTCTCTCTTTTGATAGAGGATCAGACCCAACAAGTGCTCCACTTTGGGGAACTTATGAACGGTATCGAGCTTCTGCGCCTCGAGCGCGCTGGCGTGCGCTGCGTCAAACTTGTGCAGGTTATAGTCGGCAGCCGCGCTGTAAAAATAAGCCTCTGGAAAATCGTAGGGGTTCAGCTTGATCAAGCGGTTTGTGGTGGCGGCCACGTCCTGCCAGTTCTTGTCTGCCACGGAGAATCGGGCTAAATGCAAATAAGGCGTGACGAGTTTCGGATCCGCCGCCAATGCCTGGGAGAAGCAGCGGCGCGCGTCAGCCATTTCCCTGTTTGCCTCATGAATGACACCCAGGCTGCTCCAAGCTTCGGCAAACTGCGGATATGCGGCCACGGCCTTGTCCAACTCTTTCTCGGCGTCGTTGGTCTTGCCCTTGCGCGCCAATTCGCGGGCTTTGTCGTAGGCCTTGCGGGCGTCCTTAGGAGCCATCAGCGTGGTTGCACTGACGGTCGTGCCTTCCACGTTCGTCCGGCGGTGCAGAATGATCGCGCCAACGTCGGGATTGTCGAATAACCGGCGACCGGTCAAGTTCACTACATCGGAGCGAAAGCCAGCCAGCACGGCGCGAATTTCGCAGCCGCTCAGATCCTGCGGAGCCGAAGACCGGATGGGCGTATTCGACGAAGTCTGTGTCGCAGTGCTGGTGGTCCTGCGGACGCCTCCAGTCTGCGACATGCCGGCTGAGGCCGAGTCGTCCATGCTGGCATCCTGAGTCACGGTCCCATTCTGGCCCAACTGAAAGCTGAAATTGCCTTTGGAATCGGTGTACCCTTCGGCGCGCGCATACCCGTTACAGTTACGCTCGATCACCACTGAATCGGGCGGTGGTGTCCCGTCATCCAACTGTACTTTTCCTGACAAGAACAGGCCACGATTGGAAATATCCGGAGGCAAGTTCGTTCCCGAGGTAGAGTTGGGAGTCGTCGTCGTAGGTGTAGTCCGTCCGGGAGCGGTTCCGCCAGCCGCGCCGCCTGCCCCACCCGCTGGGGGCTTCTGGCACTGCGCCGGCTGCAGAAAAAGGGCGATGCCTAGCGCAAGCCCGGTTGCGATACGGATTCCCGAATTCCCTAGCATGGGATCATCCCCCACCGACTTTGCCCTAATTATGTCACAGTGGCAGGGGCAGGCCGTGTAAATTACTTCACGGATCCTGACGCTGCGCGCGACGGGAACGCTTGTGGCGCGGGCCGGGAGTGTTCGATAAAATGAAAGCCGCCTCCATATGAAACCGCTGCTTACTGCCGTGACTGTCGCTTCCTTGCTGCTGATTCCGGGTTGTTCCGAGGCGCCTCAGCCAGCCGAGAAGAAGGAGGTCCGTCCGCCCGAGCCCGTGAAGGGCCGTACGGCCCTCTACCAGATGTTTAACGCTGCACGTGGCTGGTCTTCGGATATCCAAGTATTGTCGCTCAGGAGCATCGACCTTCCGGAGGTCAAGCGCGAACGCGGCAAGGCCGCCGCGTGGCAGGCCTATTTCGTATCCCCCGGGTCGGGCCGCGCGCGGAGCTACACTTATTCCGTTATTGAGTCGGTCGGCAATTTGCACCAGGGCGTTTTTGCAGGACTGGAAGAGTCGGGTACGCACGGGGGCGGCACACCGTTTCTGATCGCCGCCTTGAAAACCGACTCCGACGAGGTCTATCAGACCGCACTCAAGAAAGCCGCCGAATACGAGAAAAAGAACCCTGATAAGCCAATCTCGTTCCAACTCGACAAGACCGACCGGTTTCCAAATCCAGCGTGGCGCGTGATCTGGGGGGAGAGCGTCGGCACCAGCAACTTCTCAATCTTCGTTGACGCCTCGACCGGCGTCTACCTCCAGACCATGCGGTGAGCGGCGCTCATATCACGGTAAATTCGAACACGTTTTCGGATATCTGCGCGCCTTGAGTATCGTGCACCGATGCGATGAGCTGGTAATCGCCGGCCCGTAAAAGCCTGCCCGTCACGTCACCCAACTTGCGTGCGGAATCCGCGGCCATCGCGGCGGGGAACTTACCCTCAAACGTTGTGCGGCCGGCTGAGTCCACGACGCGCCAGCGCACTTCAGCGTTTGGAATCTCACGCCACTCATCATTGATAATCCACAAGCCGCACCGGAATTCTTCTCCGGCATGCCACTGGTCTCGATCGTATTCGAAATTCGCGGCGACGGGAGCGAAGCTTCTCTGAACGGTGTAAAAGACCTTGGTGGGAACGCGGTAGAAATCAATAGCGGCCATGGTCACCGATGGCCAGATATCGATGGCGTGGAAGTGTAGGATGCCGCCGGTTTCATACTTCAGCCGCCGCGCACGCTCGAGCGCAATCTGGAAGAGGCGAGCCACGTAGTTCTGCGTGATCGGAATGTACTGTTGGAGACTCTTGCCCGCGGGATCGCCCCAGGCACGCATGGCTTCGGGGATTTGTAGCTTGTGAAAGACCCATTCCTCTTCGTGATCCTTGATGGGCCACGCATGGGGAAGAAACTTGATCAGTGATTCGTAGTTCGGCAACGCCGTGGCTCCCAGTTCGGACACGAACGGCTCCGACATTTTTGTGTACTCCCAGACGCTGCCTTCGTACCAGCCGTGATAAATATGCCCGTCACCGTAGCGGCCCGTGGATCGCACCACGGCGCGGTGCTGCGGATCGAGCAGAAATAGCCGCGGCTGGAGGTGTTTGGTAATCTCGGCGTAGTTTTGGAGATCCTCTTCGTCCGATGTGGCCCAGATGGCCACGGACGGATGGTTACGAACATAGCGAATGTGGGGATCGTAAAGCGCCGCAGCGCGCCGCGCAAAATCGAGATCGTGCGGATACCAGGCTTCCAAATAGTCCTGCCAGATGAGGACGCCGTTCTCATCTGCCAGGTCGTAGAACTCAGGGTTGGGGAAATGGCAGTGCAACCGGATCATGTTCACATTCATGTCCATCATCAGCTTCAGGTCGCGCTGGTACTTGGCACGGTCCATCTCCGAGAGGAACAAGTTGTAGTAATAGTTGGTGCCGCGAATGAACAGGCGTTTGTGGTTGAGATAGAAGACCCAGCCGATTTTTTCGATCTCGCGAATGCCGACGGCCATGGACCGTCCATCGATCACCTGTCCGCGCTCGTCCATCAGGCGGACGTCGAGCGTGTATAGATTCGGTTTTCCGTGGTCCCATGTCCACCAGAGCTGAGGGTGATCGAGATGAAAAGTGAAGTGCGAGCCCCTTCCGAGCAGGCGATAGCCTTCGGATGATTGAAAATTTCGCGGCGTCAACGTGAGCGACCACTCGCGGTTTTCATCCGGCTTGTCGGTGGATAAATCAACCTCTACCGCGGCGCCTGCATCCGACAGGCGGGTGTTCACTGCTACATCACCGATGCCGGTTGACGGGGAAGCCGCCACTCGCACGGAACGCGTGATACCGAGTGGCGTGATGTCGTCGGGCTTTTGATCCACAGCGCCGTAGGAGCCTTTCACGGTGTAGGGCCGGTGGCGCCAGTAATAACTGACGGGCGTCCAGACCCGCACGGTCAAGACATTGTCGGTATCGGCTTTGATGAGTTTCGAGACGTCGTACTCATAGGGATCGATGTAACCTTCATGGCGCCCCAGGTAGGTCCCATTCAGGTAGGCGTCCGCGTAATAATCGGTTGCATCGAACTGCAGCCGCAAGCGGCGCTGCGCGAAGCGGGCGGGCGCGCGAAACGTCTTGCGGTACCACCATTCCTGGTAGCTGATCCAGTCGGCCTCGTGGGTGTAGAACTTGGGGGGCGGCAGAATCTGCGTGTGCACCGTGCCCGGGACGGTCACGCGCATCCAGGCCGACTGGGGCCCCGCGCCCTTTTCGCCGTGCGCGAGCTCCCAATCGCCGTCGAGCGAAATGGCGTCGGGCGCGAAGGGCTCGGGACGTTGAGCGGCCTTCTCGGCTCGGTATTCGGGTTCGCGCGGGGCAGTTCGTTCAATGGATATGCTGCCCTCGGCAGGCTCACTGACTTTGACGATCAACGGCTGGCGCAGAATTCGATTCTCGCGGCGCGCTTCGAGCACGGTGTTGCTGCCCGCCCATCGCGGAAACGTCAGTCCAATCTCCGACTCTGCTCCCGTCTTCTCGGCGATGAAATGGCGGGCGCCAATCTCTTTCCAGTCAAGATCCTGATCCAGGGCCACGAAACCTAGCGCGCCGTAATCCTGTCCTTGCTGGTAATAAACCGCGCTGCCCCCCGGCAGCTTCTTCCAGTCTCGCGGGCCGATTTCGTGATGCGGCGGCTCTCCGCCCTCGTCGCCCTGCGGCCATTCGTATTCCCCGCCATCCACGAAGCGGTCGAACGGCAGGTACGGCGAGGCCGACACGCTCGCGAATTGGAAACCAATGGGCGCAGCCGTTCCGGATTGTTGGACACGCCAGCACAGAGCGCCGCTGGCGGCAGTCCAGCGAAATTCCCAAGTGGACTTTCCATTCGACAGTCTGAGTCTGCCGCGCAGAGGGCCGGTTTCCAGGAACTCCACTTTTGTGAATGCGCCCGGCTCCGGCAGGCTGGACCAGCCGAGGTTCTTCCAAGGCGTGTCCGGTGTTGTCTCCACCAGGTTCAAAACACGTTGGGGTCCGGCGGTCAGGGAATAGGCTTCCACCACGGCGCCAGCGCCGGAATCGATCATGAGCCGGAAGCGGCTGTTCCCTAGCTCGATGCGCCGCATGCCAACCCGGCGCAGAACGATTGGGTTTGAGAATTCCCCGGTTTTCTCACAACAGGTGACGTGGTAAACCGGAAGCTCGCCCGGGATGACCGAAGCCGGAAAGAGCAGATTTCCGTTACTTGCCTGCCACGGTACTTCGCGCCCCTCTGGATCTACGACGCGAAATCGCTGGGTCTTCCCGGAAAATTTTGCCAGCGGCGCCGAAACCACTTCGTCGTAACGCCGGTAAATGCCGGTGGGTTCCTCGAGCTGCACATTCCACGTCGCTGAGGCGGCCAGAGGCAGGCAGGCTACGAGCGCAATCCAGGTGTGGCGCATACGTTCTATCATAGAAGCTCATATGAGCAAACTTGCAATTCTGGGTGGCGCCCCGGAGCGCACCCGTCCCTTCCCCCTCTGGCCGCAGCATTGCGCCAGCGATCTGCCGAGACTGCAAACCGTTCTCGAAAGCCGGAACTGGGGTGGATATCCGTTCCCCAATCAGCTGGCGAGCGAATTCGCCCGCGAGTTTGCGGCCTACCACGGCGCTAAATATGGCTGTTGTGTAGCCAACGGCACCATCGCACTGGTGATAGCGCTCCAGGCCGCGGGCATCAAGTTCGGCGACGAGGTGATCGTCCCGGCCTACACATGGGACGGAACAGCCGCGGCCGTGCTTTTCGCCGGAGGCATCCCAGTTTTTGCGGATATCGACCCGGATACGTATTGCCTCGACATTGAATCCACCCGGCGCGTCATCACGCCACGCACGCGGGCGGTGATTCCGGTGCATCTGGCGATGCGTTTCGCGGACATGGATGCACTCCTCAAGCTGGCGGCGGAGCACAAACTGGCGGTCATAGAAGACTGCGCCCATGTGCATGGCGGAGAATACAAGGGCCGTGGAGCAGGCTCCATGGGCGATATCGGGTGTTTCAGCTTTCAATCGAGCAAGATCATGACAGCGGGCGAGGGCGGGATGGTCATCACCTCGCGGCTGGATTGCTTCGAGCTGGTGCAATCGATCGTGAATTGCGGCCGTGCCAGTGTTACCGATCAATTCAAGAAGCGCGTGCTGGGGTCGAACTATCGCATCACGGAGTTTCAAGCGGCCATTCTGCTGGGGCAGCTTGAACAGTTGCCGGCGCTCGCGGCCCGGCGAGTGCGGCACGCCGCGCTGTTAACCAAGCGCCTTTCGGAGATCGAGGGCATCAGCCCCCTGCCTGCGCAGGCTAGCTTAACCCGAGAAGCCATCTACAATTACGTGTTTCGATACCGTCGCAATGAAGTCACGCGCGATTTGTTCGTTGCTGCGTTGGACCGAGAAGGCATTCCCTGCGACGGCCGATTCTATGAGCCGGTGTACCGGAGCGATCTGTTCCACGTGACTCCGGAAGATTTCCCGCAGCTCAAAACGGGACGTGACAAGCCAGTGGATTATGCGAGCTGCCACTGCCCAGTGGCGGAACATGCGGCCTACGAAGAGTCGGTGTGGCTGCCGCAGTTTCTGCTGCTGGGCGAGGAGACCGATGTGGAAGAAATTGCGCGCGCGGTGGCGAAGGTGGTGGCAAACATAAAGGAGCTGGGAGCCGGCGATCCACAACTGGCGGGTGTGAAATCGCTGAGCCGTGCGGAGCGGCCGCGCATTGAGAAGGCGCGGAATTACTAAGGATGTACCTCTCGCTCAATCCTACACTCGTCGCGGACCGCGTGCCCTGGCCGGAATTTGCCCGGCTCGCGGCGAAGGTGGGTTTTGGCGGCGTGGACGTTTCCACCGCGGGCGCCATGAAGGAGGGATTCAAATCCAGCCGTGCCCTTCTGGAGCAACTCAAACTCGCGCCCGCAGTGGCGGGGTTTCCGGTGGAATTCCGCAAAGACGACGCCACGTTCCGCCGTGATCTGGCGAAGCTGGAGGACGCCGCACAGTTCGTGGCGGCGATCGGCTGCCCGCGCATGAATACGTACATCATGTCGTCGTCGGACCGTCCCAAAACCGAGCAACGCAAAATCTACAAGGAACGATTTCGTATGGCGGCCGATATCCTCGCGCGCTCACACGTACGGCTCGGGCTGGAATTTCTGGGTCCAGTTCACCTGCGGAAGATGTTTCCGTACGAGTTCATCTGGCGCATGGACGAGATGCTGGATTTCGCGAAAGAGTGCGGGCCGAACGTGGGCCTGGAACTCGACTCATGGCACTGGCACCACGCCGGCGCAACCACGAAAGATATTGTCCACGCCGGCAAAGAAAGCATTATCAATGTCCAGGTGAACGACTCGCCCAGCCTGCCGCCGGAAAAAATCCGCGATGATGAGCGGCTCATGCCCGGTGAGGGTGTCATTGACCTGATCGGTTTCTTTCGTGCCCTGAAAGAGATCGGCTACGACGAAGGCGTCAGTCCCGAGGTCTTTGGGCGCGGGCTAAAGGACATGCCACCTGAGGTAGGCGCACGCCTGGGACTTGCAACCACGCGCGCCGTCATGCGCAAGGCCGGAGTGGCCTAAGCACGCGCTCTCATGCTCGAACACCTGCTCACCGAGCAAGCGAATCCGGCGTCGGAAGGCATCGATGCGCTGCCTACCGAGCAGGTACTGAGCATCATCAACAATGAAGACCGGAAGGTGGCCGAAGCCGTATCGCGTGAATTGCCTGCGATCACGCGCGCGGTCGACGCGATCGTGCATGCGTTCGAGAGAGGCGGAAAACTCTTCTATATCGGCGCTGGGACAAGCGGGCGGCTAGGCGTGCTGGACGCGGCGGAATGCCCGCCTACGTTTAACGTTCCGCCCGAGATGGTGCAAGGAATCATGGCGGGGGGAGACACGGCGCTTTCCAGAGCCACCGAAACCAGCGAAGATGATTCTTCGATTGGCGTGCGCGATCTTGTCGGCCGTGGATTTGTGGAACGCGACGTGCTTGCTGGTATAGCAGCCAGCGGGCGCACGCCGTATGTGCTAGGCGCTGTTGCCGAGGCCAATCGCATGGGAGCACTTACGATTGGGATCAGCTGCACTCCGGATTCGGAGCTATCACGCGTGGTGAATCTGCCGATCACGTTGCTGGTTGGACCCGAAATCGTGGCGGGATCGACACGCATGAAGGCGGGTACGGCCACGAAAATGGTGCTCAACATGTTGACCACCGCCAGCTTCATTCGCCTGGGTTACGTTTATGGCAACCTCATGGTCAACGTACAACCCAAAAACTCCAAGCTTGCCGATCGTGCCCGGCGCATCATCGCAATGGCCGCGGGTGTGCCGCTTGACCGGGCGGGAGAATTGCTGGCCGCGGCGGGCAACAGCGTGCGAACCGCCATCGTTATGGCTTGCGCTGGCGTGGATCGCACGGAAGCTGAGCGGCGGCTGTCCGGAGTTGGGGGACGAGTTTCCGAATCTCTTCAGAAATAGGATCGTATGGATAAGTTCGTAGTGAAAGGCGGCGTGCCCCTGCGGGGAGAAATTGCAACCGGCGGAGCGAAGAATTCGGCGCTGCCAGCGCTAGCTGCCACGCTGCTGACCGATCAGCCAGTCAACCTCCAGCGTATTCCGCGGGTGCGCGATGTCCGAACGATGCAGCGGCTCTTGGTCGACATTGGCGCTAGTGCTGACGTGGACGGGGAGTCTGTGCGGATTCAGGTGCGCGTGGTGCGGTCGCCCGAAGCGCCGTATGAACTGGTGAAGACCATGCGCGCATCGAGCCTGGTGCTGGGCCCGCTAGTGGCGCGCGCCGGCCGGGCGCGGGTCTCGCTTCCTGGCGGGTGCGCCATCGGGGCGCGGCCCATCAACCTGCACCTGGCCGGACTCGAACAACTCGGCGCGCAGATCCAACAGGCCCACGGCTACGTAGAAGCGGTAGCCCCCCAGGGACTCCGCGGCGCCACCATCCGTTTTGAGCGCATTACGGTGACGGGGACAGAGGACCTGATGATGGCTGCCGTGCTGGCGCGCGGTGAAACCGTTCTCCAAAACGCGGCGCGCGAACCGGAAGTCACGGACCTGGCGACGCTTCTGGGGAAGATGGGCGCCAAGATCGCGGGCGCGGGAACATCCACTATCCGGATTGAAGGCGTCGAGCAACTGCATGGTGCCGAACACTCCATCATCCCGGACCGCATCGAGGCGGGCACGTTTCTGGTGGCCGGCGCGATTACCGCAGGCGACCTGACGGTAACCGGCTGCATCCCGGAACACAACGCCGCATTGATCAATAAGCTTCAGGCAGCGGGGGCCGAGGTGACGGAAGTAAATACCTCGACACTTCGGGTGCGCGCGCTAACGGGACTGCGATCTGCCGACGTAACAACGGAAGAGTATCCTGGCTTCCCCACCGATCTGCAGGCGCAATACATGGCTCTGATGACGCAAGCCGAGGGGATCGCCATCATCAATGAGACCATATTCGAAAACCGTTTCATGCATGCGCAGGAGATGGCGCGCATGGGGGCGAATATACGGCTAGAGGGACATCAGGCGATTGTGGCAGGGCGCAAGGAGCTGACGGGAGCCGGGGTCATAGCCTCGGATCTTCGGGCCAGTGCGTCACTGGTGCTGGCGGCGCTGGTAGCGCGTGGTGAAACGGTGATCGACCGGGTTTACCATATCGACCGGGGCTATGACAAAATCGAGGGGAAACTGGCGGCCGTCGGAGCTCAGATCCGCCGCATCGAGTGACTCAGGAGTAACTCTATGGCACACAGCCCGGAATTTTCAAAACTCGTCAACGATGCGAAATCGCGCATCAGGGAAACGGATATCAACGGGTACAAAACGATGCTGGCGAATGGTGAGCGGCCGCTGCTGGTGGATACCAGGGAAGATAGCGAATGGGCCGCCGGGCATGCGGCCGGAGCGATGCATCTTTCGAAAGGCATTATCGAGCGGGATATCGAGGCCAAGGTGCCAGACAAAGAGACCCGGATAGTGCTCTATTGCGGCGGGGGTTTTCGTTCGGCGCTTGCGGCGGACGCGTTGCAAAGGATGGGATATGCCAACGTGATTTCTCTGGACGGAGGATGGCGCGCCTGGCAACAGTCGGGAATGCCTATCGAGCGGTAGGGCTCACCAGCGCAGAATCAATTTCACACAGCACAAGATCACATATCCGAAAACCAGGACCTCGAGCACGCGGATCAGCTTCTCGGCCGCCCCGCCCAAAAATTCAAACCGGAGCAACAGCCCGCAGAGGAGGCCGCCCATCACCCAATAGGTGTCTAGGGTATAGGCGTAGCCCCGCCAATAGGCCAGCAGAACACCGTAATAGGTGAGGGGCCAGTTGCTGTCAACCCGCGCGCTGAAGCGTTTGACGGTAACCCATACGGTCGCCGCCATCAAGATCAAGGTGACGACATTGAACAGTGTGATCTGAAAGTACATCGGTCAAAGCCGTTGCGGGATCAGTTTCTGCCATCGGGCATGAGGATGCGAGGCCATCAAAAGACAAAAGAGATCCCAGCCATGGGAACGAAATCATGCAACCAGCCGGAGAGGTGCGCTCCGGGTGCTGGCGCAATGACCCTCGTCGGAAACCGAGTCAAATAATCCTGCACTTCGAGGCGCAGGAGCACGCGCGGTGCAATGGCGCACTTGATGCCGCCCCCGAAAGTCACCATGGGCATCCATTGTTGTGTCTTGGTGAGCAAGGCAAAGCTGCTGAGCGGCTGGTAGGGCGTTTCGGTTCCCACCCCGCTGAAAATCCGCATGCCCCCGCCCGCGGCGGCGAATGGCTGCACGCGTGAGTGGGTGGCGCGGCTGTGCACTAGAATGTCGTAGTGCATGGACTGGGTGACGCCTTTAAACGACGCCGACTGGCCGGAGCCGGAAAGGTGGAGATCGCTGAAGGCGTAGCTGTAACGCAACTCCCCGCTGATCCGCGGATAGAGATTCTGCCCCAGCACGGCGCCGAAGGCCAACCCATTGGCCAAACCCGTATTGGCTGTGTCAAGGCCGTTTGAGACCGTCAGGCCGCTGGAGAAACCGCCGCCAGTGACGCCCCCCACTTCCCACTTTTGAGCAAAGCAGGCGGGCGCAATCACAACCAGCGCGGTGAGAACATATGTGCGGATGGCTTTCATGATTCCTCTTGTGAATTCACTTGATAACCCGGACGGTCAAGGTGGTGGAGACAGACCCTTGGGTGATGGTTAGCGGCACTTGCATGCCGGTGGGCGCCCATCCGGGTACGAGCGCATTGATCTGGTAGACACCCACTTCACCGGGCGCGAGACCCGCATAGTAGAGCGGCAAGGAAAGACCGCCCAGCGAGACGTCCGGTTGATCAATGGCCGCCGGAAGTGGCTTAGTTGACGCCGCGAAACCAGTCGCTACCGCCGGCAGCGTGCGGCCCAGGCCGGTAGCATAGATCACGATGGCTTCCCCACGGTGGATCGGGTTTGCCAGGGTCACCAATTGATTGTTCTTCGCCCGCACAACGGTTGGGATACCAGTTTGCGGCCCAGCTACGCCGCTGCGGAAGACGCTGGGGGCGGCCGGGACAACCGTAAAATTGAAATTGTTGCTGGTGCCTCCCGGAGTGTGGAGCAACATGGTGGCATCACCCTCCACTTCGAACGGCAGTTGCCCGTTGATTTGGCTGGGGGACACGAATAGCATCGGCACGGGTACGCCGTTCACTGTCAAGCACGATTCGCCGAGCGCCGTCGGCACGGGCAGCTCGCTCGTCGCGATGTTTACGGGACTCAACTGGCTTCCCCAAACGGTGATCAGCCCACCCGGTGCGACTGGGTCCGACCCGTCGGCGGCACTCACAACGCTATGGATGTTGGGCGGAACAACCGATGCATCATAGTTCCCGGACAAGACCGTGAAGCCGGAAACGCTCAGTGAAACGAATGTGTTCTGGCTATACAGCATATCCAGCGTTCGTGTGAACACGGCGCCCGGCTGGCCCACCAGCGGCGCTTCCGCGATGGCGGTGGGATTCACAGCTTCGGCCGCGCTGACGTTGACACGCTGCATGACCCCGGGCGACTGTGCGTCGGAGGCTGTGGTGCGGTAACCCGTCTGGTCGACGAACACGAATCCGGAGGAGGAGCCGCCGGCATTGTCCAGGTCGGCGAGAGGAACCAGCGAGGAATTGAGTAAGTGGTTGTCCACGATGTACGAGTCGTAATTCGAGGCGGAATAAGCCCCGGCGAGGGACGTGAAATCCTGTCGCGATGCGACAAATGCGTCGGCACTGGAGTCGTACAGCATTACGGTTCCGTCGGGCATCGCGGCCAGCACGGAGGCGCCGTTGGCGGATGCGGTGAGAACGGTGTTCGCGTTGATGTTGTTTTCATACATACCCAGGGTCAGAGGCGTGTACGCGCTTCGCGAGAGCAGATCGATCCGATCGATGGTATGCACGGGTCCAGCCACGCGCGCGGCTGCCAGGGTGGCGCTGCCAGAAGAGGCGATAGATCGCGGGTAGTGGCCCGGCGGAAAATAGATAGGCGCAAGCCGGGTGAGCGTGTTCAAGTCGTAGACGTAGGCCAGCTGCGAGTTGTCGTGGCCCACCAGCAGCTCGCTTCGGTTGAAGGTGAAGGCCATCTGAGTGGGTGTGTTGGCCGTGCGCAAGGTGGCGATTTGCCGATTGCTCGTGCCATCGAATACCAACACCTGGTTCTTGTCCTGGCGCAGGACGTAGAACTGGTTCCGTATGGGATCCGCCAGAATGTCCACCAGGTTTCCGGGCACGTCGACGATGGTGCCGCGCTGCTCAGGTGCGCGGTTATTGATGAGAACCCTGACATCGGCGACGAGATTCACGGCTGTCCGTGAGGCGATGTGGAGCCAAGCCGTCATGGTGCCCCGCTGGCTGGCAAACGACTGCGGGTCGACCGTGATCTGCACGGTCGCCGGGGTGGTGCCGCTGGCCGGGGAAATTTGGATGCCTGGTGTTGCCGTTGAAACGGTGAAATCCGTCGATCCGCCGCCGGGATCTGAAACCACCAGATTCTGGCTGGACGCCTGGCGATCGCAGAAGTTCCCTCGAAAGACGATGTCCTCCAGGGAGACTGCAATGCGGTGAACGTTGGCCAGCGAGCCCACCGGCAGGATCATTACGCCGCTGTCAGAAACCGCGTACATCGTGTTGCGGGCCACATTCAGCAGGGACTTGCCCGCGAGATTCTCCGGCAACTGCAGTCGTTCGAGGACGGTGAGGTTGTCGGCGGCGGTGATCATCAGGATGGGTGGCGTCGCAGCCGGCGTAGACGTGCCGCTACTCTGCGGCTGCGGGATCTGCGCGTAGATGAGGCCGGCTGCCGAGTCGATGGCGTGGCTGCCGATATTGAGTTTTCCGGAAGGGTTGGGGAATTGGGAGAGCAAGTGGCCCGCCGCGTCAAACAAACCCCATCCTGCGGTGAAATACGAACCATCGCGGCTCACGCTCACCACGCGCGGCCCTTGTGGCGGATCGGCGGTATAACCGGCCGAGTATACGGTTTGGCTCAGCACGTCGTATCGGAAACGGATGGTATCGGTCAGACCGTAGATTCTGTTCCCATCCCCGGAAGCCCCGACCGATGCCGCCACGATCTGAGGTGGAAAATTGGCCGGAGGTACAGGCAGAGTTTTCGCGGTTACGCCGGCAATGGTGTCGAGCACCTGAAAGGCTCCCGAAGCCGGATCGAAGAGCAGGAACTGGGTGGTGGTGACTACCAGGGCGCGCCCGTCGGCTCCGAAAGCCACCCCGAGCGGAGGATCGCCCATGGCCAGCGTCTGCTCTCCATGAGAATTCAGGTCGATTACGGTGAGGGCGTTGGCGGATGAATTGGGTGCCTTAAAATTCCCGAAGTGCGCGACCACAAGAAACCGGCCATCCGGGGACATCGAAATAGAGCCTGGGTAGGGCGCTACATGAAGAGAACTCGCCACGGCTGGCTTCGCCAGTGACACCACGTCAATACGGGCAGCCCCGAAGTTCGCCACATAGAGGACGCCTCGGGCTTCGTCCAGTGCGATGTCGGCGGCGTGACCCCCAATGGGCACGACCGAGCCAAACGTGGCGGCCCTGGCTTGAGGCGCAATCGCCCCTATGACCGCAATCGCCGCAACCGCAGTCAGCCTCACGCTCCGAAAGTCTAGAATGTGTCTCGTCATTTTGGTTACTCCGCGGGAAGCGGGCGCGGCGAGTTGTATCGGCCGCACCCATGAACCCGCGATCTTTCATCTATTCGGCGCTTTTGCGGCGCCGCAACACGATGACGCCTAAAAAAACCAGCGCAAAGACGGCGCATAGCAGGCGAATCAGCGGTGTGTCCATAACGGGTTCCTCCTTTCGCAGCAATTCGGAAGGCGCTCTACATGTTGACCATCATGGGGATAAGATCCCTCACGATGCGCACCAGCACCGGTCCTACCGTCACCACGAAAAGCGACGGCAAAATACAGAAAAAAATTGGGAAGACAAGCTTTACGCCCAGCTTGGCGGCCTTCTCCTCGGCCTGCTGGCGGGTCTGAACGCGCATGAATTCGGAATGGCCGCGCAAACTCTGTGCGATGCTGGTGCCGAAGCGATCCGCCTGGATCAGCACGGCCACCAGCTTCTTAACCTCTTCGACGCCGGTGCGGTCGGCCAGATTTCTCAGGGCGTCGGAGCGGCGGTTTCCCGCCTTCATTTCTAGGTTCATGAGGCCGAACTCCTGGCTGATCTCCGGATGTGCGAATTGGAGCTCTTTGGCTACCTGCACGATGGCCTGATCGAGGCCCAGTCCGCTCTCGACGCACACCACCATGAGATCGAGCGCATTCGGCAGACCCTTGCGAATGAGCTTTTGTCGCCGTTTGGCGCGCATCCTCACGTACTCGTTGGGTCCGAAGAAGCCGGTCGCTAACGATGCTGCAACGAACAGTACCTTGTGCCCGGGGTCGATGTCAGAATTCGCGGTGAGAACCAGCGCCACCACAGTCAGCACTACCGCAAGGATGGCTTTGGAGCCATACAGCATTTTCAGAGCGCTCGGGCTCCGAAAGCCGGCGCGCATCAACCGGCGCAACATCACCGTAGAGTCCTTGGGCGCTGAAGGCACTAGCGAACCGAGCTTGTTCACGAGGTCGCGCCACGCGAGACTCGGGTGACCCACGGGACTGACGGATTCCCCAACCGTAGCGGTTACGCGGTCGATGGCCGCCTTCGGCCGCACCCACAATTGCAGTCCGAGAGTGACCAGAATCCCGGCAATCAAAATGAATACCCCTACAGTGGCAAAAAGCATGGTCAGACCTCGATGGAAACAATCTTCTTGATCACGGCATAGCCCACTAGCTGCAGTCCGATGGCGCCACCCATCATCCACTGACCGGTTGGGTCATGGATGAAGAACATGACGTATTGCGGGTTGACGTAGAACATCATGACGCAGACCGCTGCTGGGATGAGCGAAAGCGCCGTGCCCGTCATCCGGCCATGCGCACTGATGGCGCGAATCCGTCCCCTCAGTTTGAAGCGCTCGCGGATCAGGTACGCCAGTTTCTCCAGTACCTCCGCCAAATTGCCGCCGGTACGTTTTTGCAGCGTGACGGCCGAAACAAAGAACTGTACATCCAGCAGGCGCACACGCGCCGCAAGCTTCTCCAGCGCGACTTCGAGAGGCAACCCGAGGTTTTGTTCGTCGAAGGTCCGGCGGAACTCCCCGCAAAGCGGCTCATCGAATTCGCGGTGCAGCATTTCGAGCGAAACCGAAAAGGCGTGACCGGCGCGCATGGCCCGGGCCACAAACTCCAGGCCATCGGGAAACTGCTCTTCAAACCTCCGTAGCCTCTTTCTGCTTTTGCGCCAGACGTAAAGCAACGGCACCGCCCCGCCAAGCGGCCCGGTGAGAAACGCGACGTGATCCAAGGGAGGCGGCAACGAGTACCAGGCGGCAGAAAAACCCAGCAGCACGCCAGTCAATGCCAAACGTGCCAGTCGAGCCACAGGCCAGCGCAGGCCGGCGTGCTCCAGCAGTTCTTGCAGACGGTCTCGCAGCCGGAAGCGGCGCAAGAGTTCGAGGACCATGCGGTCCTTCTTGGCATCTTCGCCCTGCATCAGGGCTGGCGCGGGGCCCTTGGATTTGGAGGTCTTGGTGGTGGTGCCGAGCAAGCGGCTCTTGATGGTTTCCAGGTCCGAGCGCCGCAAGCGGCTGTCCAGCAGAAAGTAACCGCCCAGGGTGGCCAGCATCACGGCCCCGAAAATGAGAATGGTGAAAGGCATCCGTCTCAGATCTCAATTGACTGGTCGAACAGCTCCGGTGAAAGCTGGAATCCCGCGGCCAGCAGCTTGTCGGAGAATTTCGGCCGGATTCCGGTGGCGCAGAAGCGGCCCAGGACTTTGCCTTCGGCTGAGACACCCCGCTTCTCAAAAACAAAAATGTCCTGCAGGGTCACCATATCGCCCTCCATGCCCGTCACCTCCGTGATGTTCATCACGCGGCGCGAGCCGTCGCTGAGCCGGGCGGCCTGCACCAGAACGTTTACGGCGGAGGCGATCTGCTGGCGGATGGATACGAGTTGCATATTCGCATTGGCCAGAGAAACCATGACCTCAAGGCGTGAGATGGCATCCCGCGGGCTGTTGGCGTGCACGGTGGTCAGCGAACCGTCGTGGCCCGTGTTCATGGCCTGCAACATGTCCAGCGCCTCTTCGCCGCGTACCTCGCCGACCACAATGCGGTCGGGCCGCATGCGCAGGCTGTTGATAAGCAACTGGCGCTGGCGTACCGCGCCCTGGCCCTCAATATTGGGTGGGCGGGTCTCCAGACGCGCCAAATGTGGCTGTTTCAGCTGTAGTTCGGCAGCGTCCTCAATCGTCACGATGCGTTCCTTGGGAGAGATGAACGCGGAAAGGGCGTTGAGCAGGGTCGTTTTGCCGGCACCCGTTCCTCCCGCGATAATGATGTTGAGCTTCGCCTTCACCGCCGCCTCGAGGATTTCCATCATCCCCGCCGTCATCGCCTTTTTTTCGACCAGATCCTGGGGCATGAGTTTGTCGGTGCCGAACCGGCGTATGGAGAGCAAAGGCCCATCCACGGCCAGAGGGGGGACTATGGCATTGACGCGCGAGCCATCACTCAGGCGGGCATCCACCATGGGAGTGGACTCGTCCACGCGGCGACCCACCTGCGAAACAATCTTGTCAATAATGCGCAAAAGATGGGAATCGTCCCGAAAACCCACGTTGGTCAACTCAAGCAGTC